>Ga0209915_1001506_pt1 | contig 32373 bp, 32 predicted proteins | sample ThiBiot_750_plan_FD_183952 | JGI IMG/M metagenome (GOLD analysis project Ga0209915, IMG submission 183952) | Wastewater bioreactor microbial communities from Cape Town, South Africa - Thiocy_cont_750_plan (SPAdes) | ecosystem: Engineered > Bioreactor > Thiocyanate-remediating > Anaerobic-Aerobic... | reverse complement strand
TTCATTTGTTGTTTCAATTTTTCATTAAAATCATCTTGTAATCGTTGTTTTTTCTCATGATAAATCTGTTCAACATAGTCATGAGTTTTTTCACGCCATTCTTCTAATTGTTGAAATGTGTGAGACAGACAATTATTCTCTTGTACTGAACTAATAATCGAATTCAATCGATCAATCAATGATAGTAAATCATCATTGGCTAATTTCGCATGTTCAATATAATGTTTCGTACAAAAATCAGTTCGACAATGAGCACAAACAGTATCAAAATCTCGTTTACAATTTTCAACACTACATTTTAACGACGTCATTCTATATAAGATCTACTTCGAGACATTATTTTATCACATCGATAACAAACGACGTTTCTTTTTTTTTCGCTTTCTCTTATCTATTTACGGTTTTATTTCGACACAAAAATCATGACTCGTTTACTTGCTTTTGTTTTCTTTCAAGGGGAAAATCATTGATATGATTATTGTTGAGTCGTAATGTTCTGCTTGATTTGCTCGTAAAAACAGAAATGAAATACGTGGCTTTATTTTGCACGCATCGAGTACTTCGAGAGTCATTTATCTTGTTTTGTTTATCGATGTCAAACCGAATAAATATTAAATTACGTATTCTATGATGCAATGATTTCAAAGGAAAAAAAAGAAAAGTGTATTCCAAGGACGGCTCTATCGTTTTTTTTTTATATTTATTTATTTCGTTTTTGTTCTGTATGATTGTACTAAATGAAAACATGTCGAACATTAGATATTCGAGCAGTATATAGTATGTAGAACGGTGCTTTTCTTCATTCCATAATTGTTCGTTCGATCGATCGTATCAACCGTATCACCCCTGACCAGAAATATCTTTGACGTTATTCCACATTGTCATTCGCCGGCGATACAGGACACAAATACTGAAAACTAACGAATTACAACAACGAAAAAAAACCAACGTCCAAATGTCCGTTGAACAGAAAAGAGTGAATGAAAAAAATGAATAGAATAATTGAGTAAAATGAAAAGAAGAAAGAAAATGAATTCGATCGATTCCATACTCGCACAAAAGCCACCGTATTTTGAAGAGAATAAAAAAATAAAGGTTTCTATCCGCACCATGTTAATTATACAAGAAGATCAAAGAGAGAAAAAGATGAATTGAAATGTTTTTTGTTTGTTTGTTTTTGATTGACTGACATTGTTTTTATCTTATCAATGATGTAAGACCCAAATCATTTAAGGTTTTTTCTACAGCAGCTTGATTTGGAGCATTTCGTACTTGAACATTCGGTGGTGGAACCGGTATGGGCGGTAGAACTTTCGTTAAATGAGTTGTCTAAAGAATAAACAAAAAAGAAAATATTCAAAATCGATTCAATTGAATATTGAATTCAAAACATACTGGAATGTGTTTTGGTCGTGGAGGTGGAGCTTCACGAATAACAATTGGTTCTTGTTCGGGTGGTGGTGGTGGTTGAATACGAACAAAAAGTGGTGGTGGAGCTGGTGCTTGTGGTGGACGAACCTATTTTAAAAGAAGAAAATCTCTATTAAAATGAATCACAAAAGCAAACGACGTACTTCTTTGATGATAACTGGACCTGGAGCTGGTGGCGCAGGTGGTTTAAAGTAGGCAACGTTGATTTTTTGAACGTAGGTAACTGGTTTCGATTTCTTTTGAATAACAACTGGATTTGGATCATGAAAGAATTTGTCATTGCCAGGTGTTCTCAAAGGTCCGAAAACTTCAACAAAACCACCGCCGGGTGTTGCGAATTGCAATGATGGATTGCTAGCTAAACCGAATTGTTCCGGTGTAACTTTTTGTAGAGCATCACCATTCATAACATTAGCAACTGGATCATTTAATGGTAAACTACCAGCTTGTGTTGGTGTTGCTAATGGACCAGATTTTTGCGCAAGTTTGAGCATATCTTGAAGATGAACTGATGGGTAAACATGTCCGACACGATCAATGGCAACCATGATGAAAGGAATCAAGAGAGAATAAGATAGATTCGAATTGGGGGAATAATCAAGTGTAAAGCTTCAGAAGAAAGCGTTTATTCACCGATAAACATTCGGTATTTATACAAGTCAGTTGACTACAGAGAGAAAAACAAACATCATACTAGCCCTTCCTTTTCTCTCTTTCGTTTTTTCGATTTCAAGGTTATTGATTGATGATAACCATACCGTCTCTTGATGGATAGTTTTTTCTGGTCGCATCTCTTCACACAAAACCACCATACATACTTTGCCCTTTTTCTCCTCTCTCTCTCTCTTTCTCGGTTTCTCTCTTTTTTTGCTCTTTTTATTATCAATACATGCTTGCATCAACTGAATACGCAACCCGATGTTTATTCATCCATGGCCAATATCTGATTTCAATGCGAATCAAAAAAGCAAAAAACACATACAGACAAAAAACCACTTTGTGACTTTGATCGATTTATTTATGACGCAAAAAAACATAATTAAACAATGGATCTATTCATTCGCCTTCGGATGAATCAAAACGAATGTTCGAGAGAACTAATCAATGACTGATGCATTACTCGGACGAAGAGAGAAAACTTATTGCGTCACAGTTGACTGCTTATCAAAATTCGATCAGAGTATTGACGAGAGAAAAAACATCAAGAAAGTGCATATCGATGATGCAATTGTATAAGTGCAAAATATTTGTAAATAAAATTCAAGTTGACTTTGAAATTTTGATAACCATCTGTGAGACAATCTCAGAATGACGATGCTGAGTAACAACAGCAGAAAAAAAAAGCAGAGCAACTTTTTTTTTTGTTCTTCTATTCGATTAAAATCGTGTGAAAAGAAGAAAAAAAAACTTCAAACAAACGAAAAATAATAATCACATTTGTTGAACAGAACGAATAACACTTCTATTCTCTTCTCGCTCTTTCTTTTGTTCAAGTATGTTCCAGTATATTCTTTTTTTTCGAGCGACTTCTCTTCACAGTCGGTAAGATGAATTTTGACGGTCAAGTTTATTTATTTATTCGTTCTAGAAAAGATATCTATTTTGTATATTTGACCTTTCATTGTTATCTCAACAGATATAATAAGTGAACATTCAAGATTCAACGTTTCGTTTGTTTTTTCTTTTATGTATATCGAATCAAAGATGTCGGTAGTTAATAAAGCTTGCTTTGCTTTCTTCTATTCACCAAGCTCCAATCAAATCCGTCGAAAGCAACACCTTCTTTTCTTTCTTTCGAAAAATCGAATAATGATTATTTATTTTTGTTTATTTCTTTATTTATTCTTACTCACCTAGGGAAAAAAATTCCCCATTTTACGTATATAGAAAAAAAAACACAACGAAATCTCTACTCGTACATTGTTGTTATACTGGTTTTTTTCTCTCTTTCTCCACTGAATTGCGCAATTACGTGTGTCATTTATGTTATTGCGTATATATTTTCAGATATTTTGTATTCCGTCATTGGATTTCATTTATACAAAAAAATAAAATCAAACGACATGGATTCGTCAGCTGTTTATCTAACAACTGAACAACTTGATAAATTACGTCGAATATTGAAACCAGTCATCCCTATTTATCCATCGCCAGCAACTGCAACATTTCCAACGATTCACGTTACACCCAAAGATTTTCTTCGACAAGTTCTATTCAAATTAAAAGAACATTCAATTGACATATCAGCCATTCGTTTACATGGCAGTGCTGCATCCTATGTACTTATAGATGATTCCGATTTTCTCTATCGTGATATTGATATATCATTTCATATTCAAACTCCACTTTCATCTCAACAAAAAACCACTCTATTTTCATCGAATAATCAACCATATCTATGTGATGTTTGGACAATAATTAAATATATTGTTTCATCGTGTTTAATTGAACATACATTGAAAACATCGACATGTACACAATATTTTGTTTCGTCCGTACTCGATGCGTATACAAAGAAAAATATTCAAATTTCATCGGAACAAGATTCGTGGGCATTATTGTCATTACAAAATCTCTTAGGACGAAATTTAGAACTGAAATTTGTCGAAAATCTCAAACGCCATTGGCTATTCAGTGTTGATTCATTTGAAATCGATATTAAACCGATTCTTTTGGAGAAAAATAATCCATCATCGATAACAACAAAAATTCAAACAAAAGATCTGCTGATTAATGCGATTAATGGCATAACAATTATTAAAAAATCATCGACAGAGAAGAACCAAGATGAACAACAATCATCGACGCCAGGCCCATTAGAATTCGGATTTTTTACACCGTCAACATCGCCTGAATTTATAACTGAACATGAACATAATAGTTATTCAACATTAGCAACGATAACAACGATTGAACGAACGAAAGCTCGTTCGATTTCACCGAAAATTTCATCGACACAATCGAATCAAGACGACGAAGAAGCTCGTAGTAGTACTATGACGAATGATATCGATGATGAAAATCAATCGGAACTTCAATTTCATATTTCAATTAACGAAGATGTTGACGATGGTATCGAAGCTGATGTTGGTGATTCGACCAACGAAGATGATGAACAAGCGTATCAAACACCAACGGATTCAGAATTTATTCCACCTTCAACATTAAAACCTATTGTTCAAGTTTATTCATTTTATAAAGATTTACATCAAGCACTTTCGCATCTCAATAATAAAATCATCGCCACTTATGAACCTGAAACGATACGTGGCGGTGGTCTTCTCAAATACTGCGATCTTCTCGCACGAAACTACAAACTCTACGATGTAGCTATCATGACTCATATGCAACGATACATGTGCTCAAGATTTTTTATTGATTATAAAACACTTCGAGAGCAATTACATGTTATTGCACAATATGTTTCAACACATTATTTACCATCATCAGTAACAAGTCATGGATACACGAATAATTCGAGTGAATCAGTTGAATTTTCCGCTGCTCTTCATCATCGTGTCATGACAACACGTTTACGAGCGGATAATAAGATCGATCAATTCGATCTTCTCAATGCCAGTTTATGTTTACAGTTTTTTGAACATTTACTTATCATTATTCAACAGAGTACTGTTTGTTTAACACATGAAGATCGTGATTTATTATTATATAATCTTCATGTATTAAAAGAATGTTATCATTTTGAATATGATCCTATACTTATTCATGACAATCAACATTATCAAAAATATCATGTATATACGAATTCATCACATTATTGTTCAAATACATCGACGAATTCAAGTCGATCAGTAAGACAATTTCGACGATCATGATGAATCAATTGTTTGTTTGTTTTTTTTGAAGACTTCACCATCAGCAATGTCATCGAAATCCTATAGCAGTCATCGTCCATATCAAACTCGAAACAATCATCCTCGACATTATTCAAACAATTACCATCGTTCATCGATGCCACGTAAAAATCAATCTTGAAAAGTGTCTTGTTTTTTTCTTCGTTTTTGTGTTTATAATTTAAATCAGAGAATCTAAATCAGAATCAGGATGAGGTTATTCTTTTTGAAAGAAAAACAATTTTTCTCATGTTTGGACGTTCTTTATCTCTGCAATCTTTCGACCCTTTTTCTCTTTTTTGTCTTCTCTCTAATAGTATCATTCCTGGTGATTATTCTTTAAATGTTATATTCTCAACAAAAAAAAATAGAAAATAGCAAAAAAAAAAGAGGTTTTTCTTTTTTTTGTGTGACTTTCGTTTGTTATTGTATATTACTCTATAACGGTCGTTTCTTTGTTTGTATTTTTTTCTTTGTGTGTTTAAAAAGAGACAAATTACAACCCAAAAAAAACAAATTATACAAGCTTTTTTTTTCTCTGTTTTCTTGTCTAAATGAAAAAGGGTCTTGACAACACACATACACATACTGCACACGATATTTTGATGGAATATTAAGTAGACTGAGTTTTGTGTGTTCTATGTTTCTTTTTTTTTGATTAATTGAAATAAATGTATTAGTGAACAGAATGAAAATTTTTCTCTGCACTGGGAGTGTTAAGCAGATTTATGTTTCGATGATGATTAATCAAAAAGAAATGAGACAAAGCGGATTATTGTAGAGAAAAAAAAGAAGAAGAAGAAGAAAGAATTTGATCTTCGTTTATTAAGTTCTTTATGAAAATCTATCCTAATATTTAACAAAAACAAAACAAAGGCACAGAATCTAGGTTGTGTCGGGTCAAATCGATATTCTTTGTTGTTTGGAAACGAGATTGTTTGAAATATGATTTGGTAGAATGGATGTTCGAACCAATGTTAATTTATGATTATCAATAAATTGATTGAAATAAAGTAAATGTTTGATATTTTGTGGCGAACGACGTAAATGCCAATGTCGACGTTTACGTTTTCGACATGTAAACAATGTTCGACAACAATTTCGATCCGATGAGAAATTTATCTGTGAATCCAACGATGAATTCGATGATGTTTGACTCGAAACCGATAGCCAAGAAATAGCTTTCGTCGATGATGATGATAATAATGGTGCAAGACTCTTTTGTGGTACTTGTACGAGACTATTTGTATGCGAACAAATACGTGTTCGTTGTTGAACACTCAATGATGCTCGATGTTCGGCTATAGCAGCTGCAATAAGCTCTTCTTCATTTCGACCGAGTAATTCTGATATACCACCGAGACCATTTTCAGAATGAAATTGAGCTAAACGAAGTACGAGAAGATTTAGTGATGATGCCATAATGGCTAGACCAAAGAGAATAAATGATATGGTAAATATAAAGTAACCCCAACGAGAATAAATTGATTGACCACTTCGTTGTAAACTTGCTAATGGAACGAGATCACCAAAGCCTATAGAGAAAGAAATAAATTTAGATGTTTTATATAGGAGTCAAATTTCCATTTACCAATTGTCCAAAATGTGACAAGCGAATAATAGATTGATTCTAAATATGTCCATTTTTCTTGTTTACAAAAAATAAACGAACCGCCAAGTACGAGCATTGTTGTCATGCCGAATTCAACGGCAATTAATTCGAAAGCGGAAACTTTCTGATGACGGAAACGAAACAAACGTTTTAGACGTGACAAGATAAACGAAATAATTGCATTTAATCGTTCACCAACTGATTGAAACATAATTAAATTCAGAGGTCTACACAAGCACAAAAATCAAATTCAATTATTGATATGATTATCCAATGACAAAAACACAAATGTCTACTCACACACCAGCTACCGTATAAACCATGCAGAAGATTTTTCCGCCAGCTAAACGAACAAGTCAATTGAAATGAAAAATGAATGAAAGAAAGAGAATTCTAACTTGTTTTCGGTGTTGTTTGTCCATAGCCTAGAGAATAACGAAAAGAATTAGGAATTGCCTTGTAGATATGAGATAGAGAGTTTACCAATTAAAGTAACAACTAATGTTGAGAAATAGAAGGCACCTGGAAATGTCCATTGCTTGGCTGTGCCATTACGAAAATGTCGATTTTCGAATATTGCTGTTGTTAACGAGATGAACAGTGTTTCGTTTGGAATCGTATCACTTTTGTACAGAATTCGAGCTAATTTCGTTCGTAAAGATTGTCGTAGACGTATTTCTTCTTTCGATTCGACTAAATTTTTTCGAAAACAAATCGTCTTTCAAAGAAAAATCGTTTTGAACATACGAGCATTAAATACAGCAGCACCAAACATTAAATAAACTAGTACAATAAACATGAGTGCGCATGTACGCAAATTTTGCGTACCAACAATCATTGGAAAGACAATGGTTAATCGAAAATCTTAAGACATTGATATTAATTGAAAATAGCAAACGTTCGTCAACGTCGTATGTGTGTGTGTGTTTTGTTTTTCAGAAAAAAAAGAAGAAGAATGTATCATATCCTACTCATCCACAGATCGAGAACAAAAGAAGAAAAATAACGGAAAAAGCAGAGAACATTTTTCTCTGATTACTTGGAATGCTTACAGAGAAAAAAAAAGAAGAACAAGAAAAAAACTGACGCTGATACTTAAAAGAGAAACTATCGTAAATAAATGTCTGTTTCCTTCTCGTTTTTTCCTTTCTTCTTCTTCTTCATTTCAATATTGAAAATCATCATTTCTAACATCATTTTCCTAATTGAAACAATTCTTTGTCTCGTTTCTCTCTCTCTCTCTTTTCACTTGTTTATGCTAAAGCGATTTTTGACTACTTTCTTGCTTAATTAATCTCAATCCTATTATCAAAGATTTTCTTCGATTTCCGTTTTATGTATTATTTCTCGTTTTCTTTCTTCATGAGTACTTATTCAATAAAAACGAAGAATCAAAGAGACGAAATACTTAGTATCATGTTAATCATCGTTGAACGAGATTCTAAAATTCAATATCTCAACGGAAGAAAAACACAGAACGAGAAGAAGAAGAAGAAAAGGTTTCCGTTTTCTTAGTCTTTCATTAAAATATAAATGTATGCTTGCATGTTCTTCAAAAAAAAACACAACAACTAAAAACTTCGATTGTTGTGAACACTATCAGCACCTTATTAACATTCATATACTAACCAATTTCTTTTTTTCTCTCTCTCTCTTCTTCTATGTGCGCTCGACGGAAAAGAAGAAGAAGATCTTCTTCAGACACGACGTGCTGAGCATTGTCAAGAGAAAAGACGAAGAAAGAAAAATAAAGGAGCAGGAATAAAAAAATTCAATTTGCTCTGCCGTTTTCGAGTAGCAACGTTTTTCTTTTTCAGTTTTTCATCAACAGCAACTCAACGAGATAGAAGAGTTCTTCATTTCTTATTCCATAATTTAATTATCGACACAGAATACCACGAAATTGATTTCTATATTATATTACCTGAATCACGAGCTTTCGAAAAAAAAAATCCCCGCTGTCATAACACGGCACAAACAAATAAATAAATATATGTATATTATTTCCCCAAAGAGCATCACATCTTAGACTTTTGATCTGTTGGAAAAAGAAAATTATTTGACAATACGCTTGATTCAAGTAGATGTTTTCAAGGCACTCAGACAATCAGTAGAATCACTAATTTCTATCGAGTTTTTCTTTCTCTTTTTTTTATAGATCAACTTGTGAATGATTAATCATTTTTTTATGAAATATATTGTTTGCCATAGAAAAACTAATGTTAGCTGTCAGTTTCTTTTTCAACCGAAAAAAATTTTCTCACTTACACATTGTTCATATGATTACTTAGATCAACTCAAGGTAAATAACAGTTGACAAACTTATTAAATATTCATGGATTTTCAAAGAAAATCAATTCAAAAAAAAAGAAGGCGTTCCCACATACTCTCGATTCGATCATCAATAAAATGACAGAATTTCCTTTTATATTTATTGTGGAAAAAAAACTGACAAGAAAAATAATGAATACCATCGTTGGAACTATGTGAACAAAATAAAAGATTAATAAATTTGCCAAGTTGATGTTATCATTTAGGACGGTTTTACCATTTCACACATTTCTTTCATTAAATTAACGAGTTCTCACCGACCGAAAGCCAGCTGTTCGTTCAGAACAAGGCTACCAAATGCTGGCTGGGCAAATCATACTTATGTGAAAAATATGAGAATAAATAAAAAAATATTCTTAACAAATCTGTTTGCTTTATTTGAAGTGAAATATTCATGGAAATTCTGTATAAATATCATCAATGGTAATCGGTGTATAACTTCGTTTGAAACAATTTTTATATTGTAAGCACCATGTTTCAATTATTGCAGGAGAAATACGTGAACAAAATGACAGATCAATGAATTCAATTGACGGACAATTCTGTAGGATACATTCGACTGCTTCAGGTTGAATTATACTCGATCCGAGAATGTCAAGTTGACGTAATTTAGGACAATTTTTAGCGATTGCAAAGACATCTTCATTCATAACAACTAATCGAAGAAAAAAAAAGAAAGACGAAAGGATAGTTTTGATTTTTAAGACAAAAGAAAAACTTAATCTTACAACGACAAGCAGTAAGAAAGATTTTAATCAACGATGAACCAATTTGGCTGACTAAATGCTTGATAGATCCTGCTGGTAGTTGTGTCCAACCGAAATCAATTTCTTGTAAATATTTCAAATGTTCTATCGTTTTAATTCTGAATGGCATTTCAACGCATGAATAAATCATTTGTAGATCTTCTTGAACATCATCTGGAAGTGCCATTAAACGATTTTCTTCTTCCATACGATTATAATCTAATCCTAACATCATCAGAAATCCATTGCCACTCAATTCACTACCACGCCATAAATCAATTGACCGAAGATTTTTACAACGCCCAAATAACATCTTGACAATATCGGTTATGGTAATTAAATGTCGACAAGCACCTGAAAAACAACACAACAATATACATGAATGTCATTGAAACTTCTTACCGAGGTTGATATGTTCGAAATGTTCTCGATTTCGATAGATCAACGGTAGTAATGTTCGAAAGTCGATCTTGGTTCGATAGACATTTAACGAACGAAGATGAGACAGATGTTGTAATGGAATGAAATCAAAATTGGTTAATGAATAACAACTTTCAAGGTTTAATATTTGAATATTTGAACAATTATCAACAATAGTTTGAATCGAATCTTTTGTTAAATATTGACAACAACTTAATTCGAGTTGAATTAAATTTTGTGAACAATTCGTGAGTAAGTTTTTAAATGAATCGAACTGAATCGATTGAGTCCATGCCAATGATAGCCAACGTGTTTGTGAGCAATGCCGCGAGAAGAATGCATTGATCGATTGATCTGTTATTCTATTCCAATAAGGTTGAAGATTTAATGAACGAAATTGAAGTGCATGAAGACTTTGCTCACGAAGATATCGACATGTCATTGAAAGATGAACTAACGAACGTAAATCGAGATAAGAATTAATAAGACAAAGAATATCAAATGGAAGTTTCGTTAAATCAAAGTTCGTTTGTTCAATAGGTTTGTTCGGAATTGATTTTGGAGTTGAATGGGACAAATTTACAACGGAAATATCACCACATAATCGAACCGTATCGATTTCGATATAATAATTCGCTGTTGAATGATCGAATTCAATGCGAATGAATTTAAACGGAAATGGATATGAGCCATCGAGAGGAATTTTTAGAATTCGAGGAAAACGAGCTGCTGGCGGATAAGAATGTTTCGTATTGATACGTTCAATTAATTGATTATCAGTAGTCAAATGAAGAGACTTCATCGATGAGACTAACGAATCGATTTCATTCGGGAAAAGATCGTTCATTTGTTGACGACCATTTCGAACGAGAATTTCATCGTCATTTCGAAGACAAATACGAAAATCTTGAGGAAATCGCCAGACTTCATGCCAAGTTATATGGCCATTGGACGGATCATCTTGACCAATGTAAACAACTTCAACTGAACCGGGATTATATGTTTCATAGATATTTAGACTTTCACCTCGATAAACATAATTTGGAAATTCGATTTCAACAAAATCTCGACTCGTAAATTCGTATTCGGGCCGAAAAAAGCCCTGGCGATGTTCACGATACGATGGCAAATCAATCCACCATGGTCCGTACGTACGAAAAACTAATGCCTCGACAGCATCACCGTATGCTGGGTAGATTTGCACATTGCCACAAATATTTCCTATTGAATAACTATGTGCACGATCGGAACCATATTGTGATGAAGCTCGATGAATTCGGTTTGGTGTTTGTTCAGTAATCATTAATTGACCTTAAATTAACGAGCGAAACAATGTAACCCTGTAGAAACTCAAGGACGAAAATTGTCTGATTGCTTTTTTCCTCATCTTCTGATGACGATTGAACAAAGAAAATCACTCATGTGTGTTTTTCGCTCTTTATGTGCAATATATTCATTTGATACTAACGAGGAAAATGAATCATATTGAAACGTTGCCTGAAAACCATGAAGTTATCTATCCGAACTCGAATTTGATCGATAGTGAACCATTCTATGGAAATTTTACAACAATACAAAATGAACTCGCACGACAAGAAGTCGGTCATTTGATTGGCATTGTCGAAGAGATTGGCTACAAATCTCGTTCGAATATTACTAAAGAACATTTTCAAAGATCATATCAAAAAAAGTATTCATGTTCTGCATCAATGATTCACTCTCCGACGACGCCTATATCCGATGAAAATCAATCATTTAGCCGATCGAAAATAATGAGTGAGCAAGACGTTCTACGTTGGTATGGTCTCGGTGACGATGATGAAACTGTGAGTACAGTATCAAGTCAAGGTTCATCAATTTCAAGTCCAGAACCGAACGAAGAGATTACGGTTCAAGAATATTATGGAAATCACGAACGACCGTGTTTAATTGTCAATGGATCGATTTCATCATCGGAACAAAGTTTAAGCGATGACGAATACGAACTAATCCTTCAAAAGCATCCCGATGTCTATCAAGATCCCAATCCGGAAGTTATCAATCGATCAAATCCCGATCCAGTGACTTATCAACAAAATGTATCAGTTCGGTATCTTGTTCCGCCAACACCTCCTCCGCATGGCCCTCTAATTATCCGAGGTACAAAACTAAAATCTCCATTTCTTTAAAAAAAAAAGAGGCACCGAATTTCTTTAGAAATTCTTCCTCCACGCGTACCAACTCCACCTCCATTGGTCATAAGTCAACAAGATCCCAGATCCTCAACTCCACCTCCACTAATCCTTCGCGAACGTCCACCAACACCTCCATCTCAACAAGAAACCGAAATTATAACTAAAACTCTTCCTCAAGAACCTCCACCTGCTCGACGTGTCGTCATCGAACACACTCCTCAAGTATATCTACTACCATTTTTATTTCTCTTTATTCTTCGCTCTTGTCCTTAGCTACCACCTAAACCTCAATCGATTATTATCGAGAAATGGTTGCCATACAAACCACCTCCACCTCGCGAGATTATTTACGAACGTGTTACCGAAGATACGCGCATACCAATTCCTGTTCATATCGAACATGATAATTCGAGTCTATTCGAGCAATTTGCTTGGTCAACTCAACAACATCTACATCGTCTTCAAGCTCAACATCGAGATTTCTATGGACAATTCTCAACTCATCATCTAACAACGCCAGCTCTCATTATTAACTATCCACCTGTGACGCGAACAACAACAACATTATCGTCATTCTTTCACAATGAACAAATTATTTATCCTAACTATATGTAACTTGTATAATAATAATAATTACCTTTGGGTTGTGAAATAAAAATCAAATGACCTTAAAATGTAACTTGACACGAAATTGTAATTGTGCAATATTAAAAATAGATTTTGAAAAAATAACATTCAATTTTCTGCATCTACGCAAACACCTGCCTGTCAACCTCTTGTTACTGATTAGTTCATAGGTCGACCAACCAACATCGGTTTTTTTAATATCAAAAAAAAAGTTTTTTTCTTCGTCGTCTTATCATCATTGTATATTTGCCGACACAAAAAGAACGAGAGAGAGAGAAAGACAGAAAAAAAGAAAATAATCGTCAGTTTTTATTTGAAATTATGTCGAATGCAGCAACATCAAATCAAGAATCGTCATCGAACGATCGACGATTTCTTCATTTTACAATGAAAATCACAAAACGTTTAGAAACAAAAAATTTCGTCTGTAATATACTCGGTATGAAGGTTCTTCGTCATGAAGAAATGGATGACGGTTGTGCTGCACAATGTAACGGCGATTATCAATCACCCTGGTCGAAAACCATGGCTGGATACGGTCAAGAGAATTCATTCTTTGCATTCGAATTAAATTTTAACTACGATGTCGAAGGTTATGTATACGGAAATGATTTTTCATCGGTGACAATCCATAGCAAACAAGCTTTTTCCAATGCTCAACAATTTCTTGATAGAAAATATGTTGACAGTGAGGATGAAGAAACGATTGTTGTTCGTTCACCTGACAATCATAAATTCATTCTCGTCAATGAAGATGTTCCAGCCGGTGATGATCCCGTTCGAATCTTATCATTAAATGTTTCGAATCTACAAAAATCTGTTGATTATTATACACGTTTACTACAAATGAAAATTAACGAAAATCAATCGAATGATAGAAAAGTTCGACTTTTTTATGGTCTCACAAATCCACATGGTTCACAAGTCAAAACTGCATCGGGCTTTCTTGTTGATCGACAATGTCAATTGGAATTAATCGATATTGGTCAACCGATCGATCGAGGTACTGGCTACGGACGAAAAGCATTTTCTTGTCCAGTCAAAGATGTTGATGCCATTCAAACAGTGATGGAAAAAGAAGATTATACAGTTCTTATTCCTGCAATAGAATTAGGCGGTTTGTTTGATTTACATAAAGTTAAAGTCGTTATTTTAAAAGATCCCGATGGAAATGAAGTGAGATTGAGTTTGTTTTGACTCTTAAATGTTCATTTCGATTTCGAATTAGATCTGCTTCGTCGGCGAAGAGAATTATTTCAATGCATGTGCCAGTGATCCCGATGCCGAAAAGAAATTCTACGAAGGTTTAAAAAAAACAGCGGATGAACCGAATAAATATTTGATTGGCGAAGATGAATCAACAAAACGACAAAACAAATAACTTGCTGATATTTAACTTTCTTTCTTTCTTTTTTCTGTTCTATTTAATCATACACCAGCATGAAAGTATATTGATTAGTAGAAAGGGTTTATATTTTTACAGACACATCATAATTCCATATGTAATCTGTGTCGAAAAATTCGAAATAAACGCTAGTTTTTAGATATGTATTAATTTCTCCATGCTTTTTGATAAATAAAGTTTGTTTGTGCAAATCTTTGGCATTCGTATTAAGAAAAGAACATGATTATTTAGTTTTGCTACCTGTGTAAATGTTAAATTCGTCATGAGCAGCACCTCCTGACATCTGATTGAGTTTCGATTCGATTGGTTAGGTTTCTTTGGACTAACAAAGCAATAAACAAAACAAATACACGTCGTCGTCGTCGATCAATCGATCGAAAAAAAAAAGAAAGAAATTTGTCATAACTAACTGTGATTTAATAATCGATAAATCGAACTTTTCATCTTTTTACTCATGGCTTTTGACGATCCATTCAATAGCAATTCACCTAATCTCGATAATGTCGAAAACAACGGCAATGATTTCTATAATTTCAATGATGAAGATCCAGCTGCTGAATTTCTCGAACGTGAAAAACGTGAACTAGCTGACATAACAGGTGATGCCGATGTGAATTCATTCGATGATCCATTTAATACTGATACAAATCAAAACAATGATTATCTTTCCAATGGTAATTCGACTTCGCTTTTTTAAATAAATCGATTTTTTTTGTCTCTCCTCAGATTCGCCTACGCCTGTGAATCAATCGAATGGCGGACCTCAATATGAAGCATTTGCACAAATGAATGAGCCCGAAACGATTCGTAAATGGCGTGAAGAATTTACAAATCGCATTGAAAAGAAAGATACTGAAGAAGAAACTAAACGTAAAGACTTACGTGAACAAGCTAAAAAAGAACTCGACGATTTCTACAAACAACGTACTGAGCAATTAGAACGTACGAAAGGACAAAATCGTTCGAATAATCATACATTCGAAGATGATCTCTTCAAAAATGGCCATTCGACTAATGGCAAAGTTAACGATTGGGATAAAATAACCAATCTATGCGAATTCAATCCGAAAAACAATCGTTCTCAAAAAGATCTTACACGTTATCGAAGTGTTCTACTTCAATTGAAACAACAACAAACCACAGCTAAATAACTCGATTTTTCTCAAAAATATCTTATAATCAATGATCTTTAAAACTTTATTAATCTTCTTTTTCTTCATTCCGTTCAAAAACTTATGATCTTCTTCTTCTTCTTCTTCTTTTTATTTATTATCACTAACGATTCTCTCTTGTGCACAAGTACACATTTAAACTCAATCTGTTATTCTGCAAAAAAAGCAAACACAGACAAGAAACAAAAAAGCAATCTAATTTCGTTTTTTTTCTCTTTCTGTATTAAATCGTTATTTGATGTGTTGCCAAAGTGCTTTTTTTTTTAGTTCTTCAAACAACAATATACTATAACTCAGATTTCTTATTTCACATGAACTCGAACGAGCTATGTTTTTCAGCACTCTGTAAATCCCAATAGAGATCATTGTGTATTTTTTTTCTGTTCAAACCAAAGACAAAACAACAACTAGAAAGGGAATCAATGTCAAAATTTGATTAGATACAAGTATTCGATCGAGGTTTAGTCGCGTCAGACGGATCAGTCGTTTGAGATGTCAGAGATATTTGATGTAATTCAGCGACGGATTGTTGATCGAGTTCGCACGAATGTCTCGGAAGAACTTTATTGGATTTGCTTAGAGCTGATATCGTTTTGCAAGAAAGATCTGTTGTATTCGAATGTTGAATCGTTTTCTCTTCGATATATTCAGCGAGAGTTTTTCGAAAGAGAGCTATGATATTTTCCGGTGTATGAACTTTGATTTGCGAGCGTGATTGACGACGAAATTGACTGACAATATGTGTGCAATCATTTGGCGAAACATTTCGAATTAATTCCATTAATTCCATTTTAATTATATCGGATAAATGATATAATTCATTGGGTGTTTGAAGAAGATTATTCGATGGTGTTAACCAAGAATAATCGACTGAATGTCGTTTCGATACAGATGTATGTTCGTAGGTCGATGCAAGTAGACCACCACCGGATGAAATATCATAAACTTCCGAGTTACGTTTCGATTTTGTTGATGAATTGAAACAATTTTGACATTGACTTTCGAGTTCTTCGAGTAGCATTTCGGCTATAGAACTCTCGTCGAGACATGCGTAATTCGATGCTGGGCTTTCGTGCGAACCTGAATGGCGTCGAAAGAGATTCGTAAAGGCCATAGAGTTATGATCGTAGAAAAAAAACAAGGAAGAAAGCCTGAGTTTGCTTTTTTCAGGATGTGAACACCAACCGACGGCGTAAAAAAGAGTTTCTTTTTTGTGCTGAGAAAAAAGAAGATGATAATTATTATATGTAAAATAGATGAGCATTAAAAAGAAGAAGAGAGAAAAAAAAGGAAAAAGAACGACGAAAGAAGAAAAAGGAAAGTCGTTGAGATGACAAGATTTTTTCTACCGGCAACTAGAACAGAGATTAGAAAAGCCGAGAAGAAAAAGAAGCTTCTTTTCCGAAAATAAAATGACGATAAATGACAAGACAAACTTCCAACCGTCTGTTGCCTTGCAGAAAAACAATAATCTTACAAAACTTCGACCTCAAAATCGATTCGAAATGTGTATGCATTTGATGACCTTACAGGTTTTGAATAGAAGAAGTATTTTATCTCAAAAGCTTCTTATCTAATGAAGCATGTTCTTATAATGATGTTGAACGCGTATGCGTATTTAAAAAATCTATTTTTAATTCGGATTGAAAATAAAAAAAGAAGCCTTAGATATTGATAAACAGATTCTTCGGCTAGAGATGGAGCCGGTAGGCATTTATATATAGATACATGCGTACATTCTTTTTCGTAATTTGAGAATATTGTTTCATTAATGGATATTTCTTAAACAAAAACATTAATCCCATGTATGTATACTCTCAACTTAGACTAAGTGTGAACAGGAAATTGATCTGATCAAGTGTTGATGATCGATTTGTCAATAAAGAGATGGATCAGAATGAAAATTTTTTTTTCTCTCTCCTTTCTTTCTTTCTCGTTTTCCTCTTGTTCATAATTGATAATTGATTAGTTGACCAACGAAAATGAACTTTTGTCGAGAAAGTAAAATGTCAATATTGACTTGTCCTTATTTCTCAGTTTGAAAAACAGATGTGTGAATTGTTGGCTTTCAAACTTAAGGCAAGGTAGTCGAAAAAAAACATGTAGTTAGTTAGTTAAATAGAATCTCTGTAAAACTTTGATCATTCGTCGGCACGAATACAAAGACATTGATTTTTAGTTATTTAAATGTATTCTTTTAATGATTGTTATCGTTCAATTCAATCCGTATCAAAAAGATCAAACAAGAGACGAAGACAAGGTGTGAGTTACTCAGCATGAATTCTTCTTCGAAAAAGATATCATTGACATGTGTTACTTTTTCCGTTTTAAGAAACAAATCTTTTTGAAATATGATACCAATGATGATGTAAATAGAAGGAGAGAGAGAGAGAAAACGTTTTTTTTTCTTCTCTTTTCTCAATTGAAGTTCTATGTCTTCTATGAATAATAAACATCGATCGATTAGATCCGATTTCGAATTTATCATCACGCAATTCGTCCTCTAACATACACGAAAGGCACAGGCTCATATTTCAAGTTTTGTATATACACAAAGCACTTAGAAATTAAATATTTACATATCGTGCTAAACAAAAGAGAAAACGATTAGTCATTTTCATGTTATTTTTTATCTGATCCCATTGAAAATACGAAGACGAAGAGAAAAGAAAAACGAAGAAAAAGAAAAACGGAGAAAAGTGTTCGTAGAGTTTAAAGTGATTGATAATCTTTAAAAATGCCGCCTGAATCAACTAAATCCGTGCCAATTGGCTTCATATGATGTTGATGATGGTGATGGTGGTGATAATGATGATATTGAGGAGTATTATAATCGATTGAGTAGCCTTTTGCTGTAGGTTCACTACCAGTCGAACCGAGATCATCCAAAGAATTATCGTCGTTATGTGATGGACTCATATCCAAACCTTTTCTACAAAACGAAAAAACTAATCTTACGAACATCTTGTTTTTTGTGCTCTTACCGATCAGTTGAATCGGAAGCTCGATCTCGTTGCCGTCGATTTTTAAACCAATTTGATACTTGTGTTGTTGTGAGACCAGTTCCTTCGGCAAGTTCACGTTTTTCTCTCGGTGATGGATAAGGATTATGTAAATACCAATCTCGTAGAACATTACGAGATTTTTCTTTGAAACAATAACTCGTTTCTTCGCCATCCCAAATCGTTCTTGGTAGAGGAAATTTTCGTCGGACACGATATTTGCCGACAGCACCTAATGGTCTGCCGCGAACTTTCTCGGCTTCATTGTAATGTGCTTGTAACCATAATTGTTGCAATTGTTGATGACTACATGGTGCGAATTGATAATGTTCAAGAATATGATAAAGTTCACGATAATTTCCTCGACGAAAAGCTACAACAGCTTTGGCTTTAACGACACTTTCATGATTATGAAATGGTTCACATGTTGGTAATGTCCATAGAAAATCACCTGAAAAAAGAAAATGGTCAAAAAAAAATTCGTTGTTTTTTTTCTTTGATTACCGAGTCTTTGAATATCATTGCTGTGCTGAAGTACTTCGCAAACACAGGCAACTTGTTCGGGTGTAAAAATACTCCCGATTGTATTACTTATAGCTGATGTATTGATGTTAGTGAAACCAGCAGTAAGCGTTGTTGGTGGTATCGGATTGCTTTCAAGCATTAGTTAAGAACTAGAGAGAAGAACACAAAAAAAAAGATATAAAATATGAAAAGATTTGGTTTCGTTGCGAAGTTTTATTTTTTAATAGTAACAGACATCAATCGATCGAATGATTGATTGACGAAACGATGCATGATAAAGAGAACGAACAAATGATTAACTCGTTTTTTCTTCTTCTTCTCCTCTCTTTCGTTCGTTCCTACGCTTCTCCTTCTTTCTCATAGTCAATTCGTCTACGATTTCAAATCAAATTGAGACAGATGAAGAAACGAATTTGAAAAAAAGAAGAACGACTAATCCTTTCGGACGATGAGATTTCTAATTGTATCAAAGTAATAACTTCTTATTCTGAATGACACATCAATCTCATCTGACAAGACGAAGACGAGTATGAATTGAACGAGAGACGAACAAGATGAAGAGAGAAGAGGAATTTTCTCTCTGTGACAAGTATGTGAACCAATCAGAAAAAGAAGAAAAATGAGAAGTTTCTTTTTATTTTCTTCTTCTTGTAAGTTTGATAATCATATTGTATACATATAAAAGAATGAGAGAGAGAGAAGAACAAGTGGATGCATCTCTCTTCTTTTTTTTATGGTTTCCTTGATATCTTTGCGCACAGGCTATATACAAAAGATTAATTGACAGTAAACAGCTGTGGTCTATGTGTATACACATACACATAAAGAACAAATTCGTGTCTATCATGATCGAGTCAGTTCATGATGGCATCATTTTCTGAGAATGCGTATGTATATATACATGGCATTCATATTTTGAAAAGAGGCATGACTCTTCTCAAATTTCTCAAAGCAAATTTGTCTTTCTTTATTCTTGTATTCGCGACAGCTGTTGGACAAATGTGTGTAAAAGAAGAATTCGAGATGCTTGTCGTTCGTTTCTATTCCCCATGCAATGACATGCGTGATTGGTGACAAGATTTCTTTTTCTTCTTTCTCGATTGGTTAAGACGAACAAGCAAAGATGCAATTCAAAAAGGATATAACACTTCCATCAATCAATTTTAACAGCAAATAAGGCAAGAGCATAGATATTGTATTCGGATGAGTGACTTTAATGTGTGATGCGCATCATCAACGAACATTTCGATTAAAATCACATCCAATAATGAGATATATCCATCTGTTACAAACATACGATATCTTTTTCGAACGAGTCAAAAATGAAGATTTGCGGACAGAGAAGAAGAAAGAAAAATCGTTGTTTTGTTTTTTTTGTAATCAGAAACTTGATTAAATTCAGTCTGATGATAAGAAAAAAAAAATGAGAAATCGAGCTTTTTTTTTTAGGAACGGTTTTCTTTTATTCTGTTATAAAAACTAAAGCAAAACACGTGACAAAAAACAGATCCTAGTCTATTCTTTCAACACCGGTAAATTCAATTTGAGAACGACTCTCTATTTTCTATTGATTTGAATCTGTTGCATTGGTTTGACTTTTTCAGAAACCTAGAAGAACAATAAAAATCCTATTTAAAATGTGAAACTAAACAAATTTGATTTACTGTTATTGGACAGGCAGTATGTTTAATAATATCATCAGGTGTATAACCATCAGCAACTTCCGTTAAAGTCAAACCTTTTTCTGTATCGACTTCAAACACACATTTTTCAGTAATAATCAAATCGACAACACCTTTGCCTGTCAATGGCAATGTGCACGATTCCAAAATTTTCGATGAACCATCCTAAACATAGATCGAATTCGATCTTTCTTCTCTTTTTTTTTCACTTGCAGAGCACATACTTTAGCATTATGTTCCATAGTAACAACGACTTTCGTTCGGCCGCTGCCAACTAAATCCATAGCTCCACCCATACCTTTGATTAGTTTTCCAGGTATCATCCAATTGGCAAGATCGCCGTAACGTGACACTTGCATAGCGCCGAGCATAGTTAAATCGATATGACCACCACGAATCATGGCGAATGAATCGTCACTTGAAAAGAACGAAGCACCGGGAAGAACAGTGACGGTTTCTTTGCCAGCATTGATCAAATCGGGATCTTCTTCACCTTCGTATGGAAATGGGCCTAAACCTAAGATACCATTTTCACTTTGTAAATGAACAGTTAGCCCGTCGGCGATATAGTTCGATGCTAACATCGGTATACCAATGCCAAGATTGGCGTACATTCCATCGGTAAATTCCAAAGCTGCTCGTCGGATGATACGTTCTCGAGCGGCATCGTCTTTTTTCTTCTTAGCTGGATTTGCTAAACCGGCACTGGTTGTTGCATCACGTTTACGTACTGTTCGACGCTGAAATTCATTTTCTTGGATTAAACAAAATTCTTTTTTTCTAAATCGTTTTACCTCAATACGTTTTTCATATTTGTCGCCTTTGATAATTCGATGAACGTAGATATTCGGTATGTGGATTTCATCGGGTTTGAGATCTCCAACTTCGACAATTTCTTCAACTTCGGCTATAGTTATTTTTGCAGCTCTGCACATCGGTGAATTGAAATTTCTCGCTGCTTTTCTAATGAATAAAATATCCGATCAAATCAAGTCTCGAATTTGTTTTAAAATATTTACTGAAAAATTAAATTTCCTAATCGATCTGCTTTCCATGCTTTGATAAGTGCGTAGTCTCCGACAATCGCATCTTCTAAAACATATTGTCGGTCGTTATAAACTCGAACCTAGAAGATATTCAAATGAGAGAATCAAATGTTTATCTTTTTCGTCTTACTTCTTTTAAAGGACTTTCGATTATTGGTCGTTTTGTATTTTTATCGTATTTAATCGGTGCACCACCTTGTTGAATTAAAGTACCGAAACCGGTTGGAGTAAAAAAAGCTGGAATACCCGCACCACCAGCTCGAATTTTTTCAGCTAATGTTCCCTGAGAAAATTCGAAATAAATTCTTATTTTATAATTTTCAAGAAAAGAATTATACTTGTGGAGTTAATTCAACTTCAAGTTCTCCATCTAGACGAAAGAAATAGTTTGTATAAATTCGCAATTGAACATCTTACTGAGATATTGTCGTTCAAATTCAGCATTTTCTCCAACATATGATGAAATCATACGTTTGATTTGTTTGGTTTTCAATAATAATCCCAAACCGAAATCATCCACACCGCAATTATTCGATACAATGACAAGATCTTTTTGTCCAGTTTTTAATAAAGCTTTAATTAAATTCTCCGGTATTCCACAAAGACCAAAGCCTCCGACTAAAAGTTTCGCTCCATGCGGAATATCTTGCACAGCTTCTTGAAAGTTTGCATAGATTTTATCCGTTGGACTTCTTGACGATAAACTTCTCAAACAAATCTGATTGAACGTCGATCGAAGTATCGAATAATTCACTCTGGTTAACATCTTGAAAAAAAACAAACAAAATAGTATAATTATCAAGTATTTGTATGTATGTATGTGTGTGTGTGTGTGTATGTAGAATAAAGTGAGAAATTAAAACAACGAATCAATTGAAATGGTACGGAATGTTTTGTGAAATAAATAAAAAAAAGAAAACAAAACGAACACGAACAAGAAAAAAGAAATATTTTATGATATGGAATTTGTTGAATCACTGTTGAAATGATTAAGACGGCCAATACGAATTAGAAATTCTCGTAGAATATATCGTAATTCAGGTTTCAAATCGAATACGACGATTTCAGCGAGAAACATATAAATTTCGTTTGAAAAATACTTAAACTTGAAAAAAGAAACGCAGTGTTTTTTTTTTCGTCTTGAAAACAAATTTCTTCAACTTACTCGTTCATCACTCAACTTCAAATACTTCGTCAAAACAAGTATAAGTACATTTGTCCATGCGTCCCGATGACTCTCCGATTGTAATGTTAAATAATATTCCAAACTCTCTCTTGTTAGTCTAACGAAAAGAAAAAAACACAGAAAAACAAATATTTTCTTTCGTTCTGCGTACGAAGAAGAAAAGTACACGCCCGCTTTTGCCCTTTTGCGTTCCCTGGGTACACTCAAGCGGCACAGAGAAACGTTATGACATCTTACTTAAGTAATCGTCGTTTTAGTAAATCGTAGAAATTGGAATGTTTCGGATCGATATATAAGCGAAAAAGTATTCGAAATGCACATGCAATACTATTGGTTTCTTGTGTTAATAAATTCGGTTTCAATTTGCCTCGATAACCTTGAAAAAGAAAAGCACGCTGTTATCGTCGAATTTCGGTTCCTTTTCTTTTCGTTTACCAGCTTTCCAAAGAAGATTTCTTTGTTCGTTATTTGAATTGAATGTTCGCGCGAACATATGCGATTCAATGAGACAATCAACTAGAAAAACTAGATGATCGTAATTCATGTGTTTGTACATAGCATAGTTATTGTCGATTTCATCGGACTTTTTGAAATATCCTGAATTGTCTGTGCCCGTATTTGCATTTGCTAATGTCTGAGAAAGAAAAACAAACGGATGAGAATTTCATTTGATGGATAATTAAGAGCAATCGAGAAAAACCAAATCAGAGCATGCGAACATCTACCTCGGAGTCAGAAGAAGAAGACGAAGAAGGCTAATGTGTTGTGAAGCGTTTGTTAGTTTTTTTTTATTTTTGCACGAAAACAAGAAAGTCTTATCTTACATGTGCGATGTTTAGATATTGTAGATCTTCTTTTTTACTTGTCGACGGATAAAAAACAAGATTATCAATCGTTTGAATCAGCTCGATTTGAACAAGAGATTTAATTGTTAAAATTTGAAAAAGAACATAATCAGAATGGGGTTCTAAAAATCGAAAGATATAATTGAAATTCAATGCCAATGATGAATTGATTGATTTTACTTGTTCGATCGTTAGTTACAGGTGATGTTTGTTGAGAAAGATTATTTGATTCGGTTTGATCGGATGAATGACTGCTCACACTAGCTAAACTACCTGCACGAACCATTCGATGATGTTGGCTCGATGCAGATTCGACAGCAGCATAATCGAATGAACTATTTGTTCGATCGAGCATCTAGAATCCAGAAAAGCAAATCATTTTCAATTCATTTTCGTATTCAAAACGTAGTTACGCTTGTTTCATCGATAATTGCCATGCCAGTCGATTCAATTTCAGGTTTCCAAGTTAAAAGCCTAGAGAACAAAATGAATTATCAATAAATTATCCTCAATTTCTCGATTTACATTTCAGGGACAGTTGATTTGAAGACTTGCAATAAACAATGACAAGTTTTCTCCCAAATATTCGTTGTAAATTTTTGTCCACAGGCAATCACAAAATTTTCCAAACAATTCGTTCCTGATTTAGCTAATTGTTCATTGTCTACGACAGAAAACATTTCTCAACAAATTTCAAATTTCGAATTAAATTTCACAATTTACCTTGATTAACACACCATTTCAATTGACAATATAATTCCTCAATTAATGACTCAGGAATATCGTCATAGAACTGAGTAAATACATCGACAATAGCGTACAATGCGTGATTACACGTTGTTGTCATCCATTCGATTTTCTATTTAAGAAAAAAAGAAAAATTTGATTTGTAATTTCGAACAACAAAAGATCTACTTCGACTTGAGTGTCAGGTAGTTTCATATTGTCGAATATTCGAAAGACAACATTGAATAATTCAATCCACCAATTCGGCGTAAAATTTTCGCCATAATTCTTCATAATTTCGAACATTACAGTCAATGCTCTGAAAGAAAACAAAATTTGATTTTTTCATTGTTGTTTTTTTTGTTGTTGATTATACCGTGTTCGAACATCGAGTTTACATCGACTGATAATACATGACAATTCAAATAGAATTGGAAACCAACCTTTAACCCAAATACGATCATCTTCCGAAACATGAAGTAAATCTTCTCCGGCATGTTCACGAAAGATCTACTCAGAACTGTTGTTTAAAAGAAAACAAAAACGAGATCAAATTCACAAATCATACTTGTGGCTTTTCAGCAACATATCTCGCACATTGTCGAATCAATCGAATAGCTTCCATAGATGTATCCGGTATGAGAATGTTACAGGCAAATTCTGACAAACATTTTATTGCATCTTGAAAACTATCCAAAACAGATGAAAAATATCGTTCGAATACCGATCCAACGATCAATGAACACGATTGAAAAGCTAATTCAATAATCGGAATTTCCGTATCGGTTGCAGCCATTTGAAAAACACTGAAAATATTCTTCCAACCAGATCGAATATTTTTTGCTTGAGCATCGACAAAATGTGAAATACATCGAACGACCATATCGCGTATTGCCGACGATGAATTCTTCTTCATAATAATTTCGAATGGTTTAAGAAAATCTTTTTGAAAACGAAAATTTGGAAATTCGCCTTTTTCTAAAAATTTCATCGACAATTGTCGCAGCGAGTCAACAGCAAAAAACGAAACATCATGCAATGGATGACAAGCCGCTTTAATAAAATGTTCGCCGATGATTTCCCAAATTCTCGACCATTGAAGTCGAATACGTCCCATGTTGTAATACGAAATTTCGACAACTTTTAATAGACTAAACATTCGCGGCGGTGACGAATGAAATTCGTCCATAGAAACATGACAAAGACTACGAACGAATTCAACAATCGCATCACCATCCAATCGAGCCGAGCCTGAAAACACTCGATCGACAGACACGACAATACTCTGCGAACTTGTCTCGTGCATTTGATCTTGAATCGATTGAATCTTTTTATTCAATTGATTTTTCTCCGGATGAAAGAGATTTTCAAATGGCAAATTCGAATGCGATTGATTGAGAATATTTAAACGTGTTTTCGTTGGATTAACACCAACTAATTGTGCTAATTCAAGTTGACTAATACATTTCAAAATATCGTACCAAGCTTCTCCAAGATAGTTGCCATCGGTTTGTGCAATTGAAATCAATGTTTTCAAACATTCGACATTCTTCGCTTTCATATCCAAAACTTGTGATGTCGTCACCAAAAGTGTAAAACGTGAAAGAGCTTGAATAAAAGCGTTACGTTCAAGTTCCATATGAAAAATACACGCAATTCGTATAGCATAATTAATGCCTGTTAGACAAAGATTAGCTAAATCGAGATGTTGGGTATCCTGTAGATTGACACTAAATGCTGCGAGACATGGCGACCAAGCTTTTTGAAACATTGGTCGAACATGTTCGAAATGTGTAGCGATGGTAAATTCTTCATTAACCGAACCAGCATTTGACATAAGATCGCGTGCAATCGATTCGACATCTTTCATTTGAATATTAAATAATAATTCTCGTTGTTTATCGTTGATGATATTCTCTTTGGCTCCGGTACGTTTTGTGCTCGTTACTTTTAATTTGATTTCTTCAGTTTTGATTTCATCGTAGATTTTCGAAAGAAATTCTTCGGGCAGATCACCACTTTCATTGATGCCTCGATTCATTTTGATATATTGTTCTTTGGTCATTTTCTTTTTAACGTTAACACTATGCAAATCAGTTGTTAACATAATCACAGAATACGCAAGTACGTAAGCAGCATCAGCACTTGCAAATATGCCTAAATTAGGATTGCATTCGCAGAAACGACTCGCAAATTTTTCCATTAATCGATCGATTTTTTGTGCTTCACCCGGAAGACGAAATCCGGCGAGAAACTTTCGAATCGCAGCTAAGAATTCCATTTGTGTAAAATCTAGTTGATCGATATACGCGTACATAATCTGTTTATGACGCGTGTCTTCTTGTCCAAGACAATCGCCAATAATCATTTTATCCAATAGATCTTGATAGGAATGAAAGAATTGTGCAATTTCTTCAGGTACATCGTTGAGAAGATTTTGATTGATCAGATATTCTAAGCCTTTCTTTGGATGTTGATTGAATAGATCAATGCCTTTTTCGAATAATTCCTTTCGTTGACGAACTATTTCGAAATCGTTGATATTCTCCGATGATTGTGTGGAATTAATCGAGCCAATTGAATCGGTTCGACGAATACCACTGCCAACATAACCCGATGATGATCGATTACTGTCTTGATCGTAACCGTTTTCATTCAATGGTTTCGAATCCGGGCCCAGATTGCTTTGTAAATGTGGATCGATGTATAGATCTTTACTCCATTCGACCATACATTTCAAAATCGAAACAAGACATTCGAGACCTTTCATTCGAAGATTATGTTCTTCAGTTGAATTGCAACCTGAAAATAGTTTTTTTTTTGTTTTCTATTTGGATGGATTTTTGTTTTAGTTTGGTCAAACGAACCTAATTCGACTGCTTGTCGACCTTGTGCAGCTCGTGAAAGAACGATAACTAATCGTTCGAAAATATTCGCTGATCGCATTGAACAATCATAATTAATAAATAGATCGACGATGATTTGTGCGTCGGCAGATATTTTCGCCAATGTTTGAACAACTAACCATTTATGTCGAAATGAACTCGTTGGCGTTTCGAGAATAGTCAAGAAAATTTCACGAAAAAGAACTTCAATTTGAACTTTTAAATGGGATTTAAATTTATCTAATAATTCAACGAAATTAAACAGAGCCATTTCGAATAATTCCGGTATAAATGAAACACCATTGCGTGATAATGAAACGCACAAATTGGTTTTGATTAACGGCAGAAAATATTCTGATGTACGAAAAACTGGACCTGATGTTTGAAGAATTTGCATGATTAAACGAAGAGAAAATATACGAGATCTTAAATCTATATTTGTTCTACAAAAACAAAACACAACGATTGAAATAATCAAATCGAACTGTTCGACGAAGGATTTACTTGGGATCAGTATTGTGTTTGTCTCTGATATCTTTATCCGATAGTTTACATAAAGCTCGAAAAACATAGTAAGCACTTTTTAAATGATTGTCAGCTGATAATTCTTCGGCTGATAATGAATGAGATAAGTTCGATTTGTTCGATTGATAATCTCGATCTTGAGTCGATTGAGTATCTTCGATAATATCGTTCGCCGATAGCGAACTGTTCGTTTGTTGTTCGGACGCTTCATCATAGCAAATTCGTTCGACAATTTCATCGAGAATTTCTTTAATAACTGTTTGTTCTTGATCGAAATCATTGGCTGGAAGAGGTGATGTTTCCTTTCGTTTTCTTTCGTTAACTAAATTCTACAAATACAAAACATCGTTTTGTTTTTCGAACATTTTATCGTTCATAACGAACCATTTTTTGTTCCATTTTAGCAAAGATCACGCTTAACATTTGTGCAAGACAACCTTGTGCTGTTGTTTCGTTGATTTTCGATCGACTTGTAAGATAGATATTGAAACAAGTTCGAACAATTTCAATGACACTTCGTTGATGAATTTCAATATTTTGTGATGTCATGATTGTAAGACAAATTTTAATAATTTGTAATTCGACTTTTTCCGGTGTTTGAACGCCGTGAAAACATTGACAAATCGTGGCAACAATTCGATCGATAAGTAATCGATTAGGATCAGTTGGATCAACGATATTGCCAATGAATTGACCGTGTAGAAGAAGTTTTTGTAGACAATCAAGTGCTGTATCAATAAATTTCGACTGATTAGTTGCACAAGCGAGTTCAAATGGAAGAAAATATGTTTCATTGAACGATGGAATTATATTGCTAGTTTGAGTATCTTTTGTAATTGATGCTAGACAATTCAACGAAGAATTTCGATTAGTTTTTTTGTTTTAAAGAAAAAAAAACAGACAAACCAAGAGCAGTTTCACATGACAATTTTAGTTGTTGATATTGCGATTTTTTTATATCTTTTTCACTCAATAATTTTTCTAAGCCTCGTTTTAAAAACATCGCAGCACTATCTGTCTGCGATGTACTCATAGGACCACCACCACCTTTAGGATTTTTTTGAGCCATTGGAATGCTAGAAAGAACAAACAACAACAATAATAAATAATTCAATTTGAAAAGAATGTCTCGTTGGCAATTATGCTGTAAATTCAATGAGCAAAATTGTGTGATTCATCGACAACGTTCTCAAGGAACATGTTTAGTTTTTAAATCGATAAATTCTTTTTATCGTCCAATCTTGGTAAGAATGAGTAGATGGTGCTAAACAACAGAACAAATTGAGATTGAGAGTGAACTCATTGTTGAAGGATGAAAAAAGACGAAGAAGAATTTGTTTCTTTTTATTTGAAATAAAAACAAAACGTGATTAAAAAGAACAGAATACGATGAATTTCATTTGTTTATACATAACGATAATTTTTATCGATTAAACCTTGAGCTTTCATATCGTCCCAAAAACCTGCTGGTATCGCAGCATTACCTGCTGCGACCATATCTAAATTTTCTTTGACACGATTGACATTCGTTGTACTTAGAGCAATGCTCTGCACGCCCGGTGCATTCAGCCCGAATATCGTACATATAAAAGCCGGTTTCACTTTATATTTTTCACATAAATTATAGAAATCTGTTCGCCATTGAAACAATTCTTTGTCTTGTACAGGATCCATCAATCGATAATTGTAATAATTTTGACCAGTTAAAAAGCCTCCATTGAAAACAGCAGAATTAATGATCACTGTTCCACGTTCGGCAAGTTCTTCCATAAAAGCAATGAGATCAGGTGGATGACTATGTACAGTCATGCTATTAGCAATCATAACCCAATCTAAATCAACATCTTTCGAAATTCGTTGAATCATTGTCCAATCTTTAGCGCCGATGCCAATTGCTTTCACTTCATTTCGATCTTTTAATTCTTGTAATGCTCGATAAGCATCGAGAATGTCTTGATATCGTTGTTCGGCTTCAGATTCATTTCGTGCAGCAGCAATATATTCATCTGGATCGTGTACAGAGACAAGACCAGCTTTATAACCATTTAAAAGTTGATTTCCTTGTTCATAACATTCGAGTATACCTTCATAACTTATTTTCTGTACAGCATCATATTTTAAATTACGCCATACGCCCGGTTCAAATGTAGGCTCTTCACCAGGCTGAAGTTCGTTTGCTCTGTACCATGCAAGTTTATTACTAATGAGAACATCTTCTGGTTTAACGTTTAATGTTCGGAGACATTTGCCTAATGTTTCTAAAGCTAAACCAGCACCATATTTACCAGCTGAATCGAAGACAACCGGTTTTTGTGTTGAATTATTTTGAATAAATGATGAAACAACACCGAGTTTAACTTCATTGTCTAATGCTACATATAAATTGCCGAGTCCACTCGTTCCAAAAATAACTTTAGGCAATGTTAAACGTTGTGACATACGATTACTTTTCGAACTCGATATTGATAATGAATAAAACAACAATCGAAGTGTTTGTGTTCGCACTTCAAATATAGATGATAGATAAGAAATGCATAGGAGCTAAAGGTGCAGAACAATCAAACTCATCTTTATCTATTAAGCGCTGACACGATGCACATTTTGAAATGTTAAAGTGAAAATATCGTTTAATCACCACCTTTTGTACCTTGTTCTTCTTCAGAACTCCTTAAATTTATCTTATAAACAGTTGATTTAGTACGATATTTATTCGCGAGTTTAGATAGAAAACAAACGAATTACAATTTCGTTATCAACTCAGTTTATTAAGTAAAGCAAAAAAACAAAAAGAAATTTGAATATGAATTTGCGTCGCTGAATTACAAAGGTCTTTTTGACAGCACCATTGAGGATTACCTGCAGAATCCGATGAGGTACACGTCAGGGTCATACTTCGTGATATACTGTTTCCAATTAATGTTTTCTAATAGATCGTAGAAAATTTATTTTTCATCGAAACAAACATTTTGTATATACTTACTGAACAAAAATATGCATCCGAACTATCATTACGATAGAAAACTTCGACATAACGTGAGTTGAATGGATCGTTACAATTAACACATAAATAACATGCAAGACTATTCGTTAATTGAATTTCAGCTAAGATAGATAGATTATACTGCGACTATCAATGTTTGTTTAGTAAAACATATACACACTTACTCAAAAAAATCAAACCGAACACGGCAATCAATGACACGATCGACATGTTTATGATCGAAAGATTCCATGAGAAATCTTCATTTTACAAGTTTATTAAATCACAACAATCTGTTATAAGTTCTCTAACCTTCTAAAGTTTTTACGCAGATGTTTGCATATACTCATACAACTCGATAGCTGTCGCTATAGAACAATGAGTCGACAAACGAAAATTGATTGGCATAAAGCAAAAGTCCAATTACTAACGAACAAACTTGCAAGTAACTTTATCTTAAATTGTATTTTTCCAAGCATAAATATATATAAGTAAATACACGATTTATTCTTCCAATGGAAAATAGTGTTAGTTCATCATTATCATCGTCAACGACAACAATCACATCACCACCGAGTTATCCAGCAGCATCACTTGCTAATTTATTTCTCGATGAAATCAACTATCAAGATGTTCATGGCCTACTCTATGTTCAACGTTCTCTGTACGTCGTTGATTCTTTTTTCTTCTAATTTTTAACAATAAAATTGTCGAGTTTTTAGACTTGAACAAGTCGATAATGCCAATGAAAAATTAGATAGTATCAATAAATTTTCAGCTAAACGTTTCATTGATGCTCAACGTGATTTTGCCAGTCATACACATGTTTTAAATACAATGAAAAGCGATCTAGATTTAATCTTCAAACGAATCAAGTATTTCTGTCGAAAAATCTTTTCATAAAATCTCCTAAATCATTTTCGATTAGATTATTAAAACAACGATTGAGTAAGAAATATCCTACTGCGTACAGTTCAGTTCTTCAAACAACATCAACTCCCAACGATCTTCTCGATGATGACGAAGAAGACGCAATCGATTCAGTTGCTTCCAAAGTAAATCGATTGTTTTCGCTGCTTTCCACCAGCTGCTGTTTTTTTATTCATTAGAAATCTGTGACGAGCCCATCGATAGTCGATAATCAAATGAAAAACTGATTCTCTCTTTTTTTTTCTTCATCGAATGAATGTAAATATAAA
>Ga0209915_1001475_pt1 | contig 32884 bp, 39 predicted proteins | sample ThiBiot_750_plan_FD_183952 | JGI IMG/M metagenome (GOLD analysis project Ga0209915, IMG submission 183952) | Wastewater bioreactor microbial communities from Cape Town, South Africa - Thiocy_cont_750_plan (SPAdes) | ecosystem: Engineered > Bioreactor > Thiocyanate-remediating > Anaerobic-Aerobic... | reverse complement strand
ATCAATCATTCGATTTTCTTTCTTCTTGCTTTTTTCAATAGAAATTAGATCGAACTTTAAATAAAGATGCTACTATTAAAAAAAATCGTCCGAGAACAGGTGGTCTCGAAGCGTCGAAACTATATTCTGATTTTCAATCAAGTTCAACATCAACTAATTTCTCATTCGAAAGTGATTATGATACCGATTTTGAAGATGATATCCAGGAAATCGATGAAGATATGTGCATAACCGTATATAAACATGTTTGTGAAACGGAAAATATCGTACCTGTCAAAAAATACATGGACAATTATCGAGAAAAGCAATTATCATTACGTTTCTATGGTTTAGGACCGAAAAGTATGCGAAGTTTTATTCCGAGTTTAACCGTAAGAAAATAAACATTGAGTTAATTAATTAGAAATTCTTGAGTTTGATTTGTTCTCGTTAAGATGAATCAATCTATAACTGAACTTGATTTATCAAATAATGGTCTCGGCGATGAAGGCATTGTTTATTTATCGCATATTCTACGTGATAATTGTGCGTTGACAGATATAAATCTCTCGTATAATTTTATAACAATCGATGGAATAAAAGAATTATGCGAATTATTTAAACAAAGTCATGTTTTGATCGAAAAATTAAAACTCAATGGTAACATAGTAAATGAATGAAGATAATTAAATTTAGATTTTTGTAATTTTAGGAAATTTATTAAATGATAAATGTGCTAGTTTACTATCAGAAGTGATTGTTGTGAGTAGTGAAAATACAATTTTATGTTCTTAGGAATTTATTTATAGAATAGTGGACGGTTGCATACGTTGTCTCTAGCAGAAAATAAATTCGAATCAGAAAGTGGATTTTCTTTCGGTAGGATTGATTTTATTAGTCGAAAAGAAAGATTTTTCTTTGCATATTAAAACATGAAGGCTATGCACTCGAAGAAAATACGTCATTGAGAATTCTTGATCTTCAATGGAATGCAATTAATAGAAAAGGTGCCGTTGCATTAATCAAAGGAATTCTAGTAAATAAATCTTTGTCAATGAATGCGATTGTTTTTTTTTATTGAGATGCTTTATTAAATAGAAAAACGACGGTTTACAAATATTAGATCTATCTCATAATGGATTAAGTGGTGGTGAATGTGGTCTTGCTTGGTATCAAGCTCTCAAAGAAAATAAAACATTGATTCAACTTGATTTAAGGTAGATCTAATCATTGCGTTTATTTTTTGGATAGTATAAATCAAATTCGAATTGTTTTTTTTTTAATAGTTATAATCGTTTAACTGCTGAACCAGCTACACATATTGGTCGAGGTCTTGTTAAAAGTGAATGTCTTCAAACAATTAACGTACGATTCGAATTTAATATTTTTCATAAATATCTACGGACTAGAGTCTATTTAGTTAACTGGCAATCCATTGGAATCAGCTGGATGTTATGCTATTATCAAACCATTGATTGGCAAGAATGTTGAACCGAATAAATTGAAACTTATCGATATATCAGTAGAGAAAATTTCATCGAAAACAAAAGCAAATCAGTTGTTTGTTTTCTTTTAAATTTATTTTCTATAGAATATTAAAAAGAATAGTGACTTTCGAGAACTTTACAATCAAGTCAAAGAAAAATATCCTCAATTAGAAATTTTAATTGGTGCGAAATTGCAAATGCCATTAGTGAAAAATGCTCAACGATCAGTACCGACACCAATCGAACGGTTATATATACTTTTACAACGACGACCTCATATTGATTTGAATGAGTTCTTTTTTACTTTGGCGACCGGTAAAAATGAGAATAATGACGAACGAATTACTGATTTTGATTTATTCAAACAAGAAATCGATGCGGTATTTTCTTTTCAATGAGCCTTCATAATTACGTATCCTTCTATTTTGAATAGAAAATTCATGGTGTATTTTCTGATGAAGATATTCGAATTATATTCGATGAAATATCTCAGTATGATTGCAAGTTTGTATTCTTAAACTGTTCAATGACTAATATGCAATTCATATTTTGTTTGATTTCAGAAAATTCGTACAAAAATTGGATAATCGACCGATAACTGCAAGTCTTTCGTCATCATCCTGGCGTTTCAAGAGTTAATCATTTCATTTTGTTTCTCTTTTCTGTATTATAAGACTTTTTATTGACAATAAAAACACTGTATTACTCATTTCATTCGATTATCGACCGACCTCTGCGAAAGAACAACGAAAATCCTTACGTATAGAAACACAAACTAGTGACCTACATGTTGAGCGAATGAATTACTACTAAATGAAAAAGTATTGACTGTTGACGGAGAAGATGATTTTTAACGTTTGCTTGAACAGTATCGAATTACACGATCCAACAACAGCTAATTGAAAACAAAAAACAAATGGTATATGTAACATCTGTATTGGAAGATGAAAATATTCTCATCAGTGCAAATGAAAAAATAATCACAGATTTGTTTCTAACATTTCCATATTCTACGATTAATATGCGACGGAAACTTTCATATGCTGTCAGGAAATTGAATGTTTATAACTTTAACCATACTGGGATGAAATTTTGAATAAATCTCTGCATAATTTCTGGGTACATGCTCTGATTTTCACGCATAAAAATAATGCTCACCCTAAAAAAAAGCAGCATGATTTATTTTTTCTCGAGGAAAATATGATGACTTCTAATGTTTACTGTAAATCTTATTTTATTGAAGTACTTAATCCAGCTGAGAACGTATTCGATAATTAATTAAACACTCTTATGAATCTACTTTTATATTAAAAAAGAATTGTCTGCGTTATTCTTTATGTTTTTCTTGCAAGTAAATAAGAAAATTACATCGTAGAATAAAATCTTACGTTAATTGATTTATTTCGGTATTTATTATCTTGTTTAGAGTACTTCATAGAAAACAAAAAGAAGAAAAAAATGCATAAAAACAATCTCATTTATTCGATGAATTAATAGAATTTTTTATTTGAATAGAAGAAAAAACTGAATTACAAAGCCCAAATAACAAGCACAATAAAAAAAACTGCTTTTTTTGTATTTTTTTCCTCATTTTCATAGAATCATTTCGTTCCGATAATCAACAAGAAACAACTGGCAAACAAACAAACAAACAAACAATGTACTGTAAAATTTATAGCGAGAGTAGAAGATAGAAAAAAAAGAAAGAAAGAAATGCATGGATATGCTTAATTTCGATCGATATCAGTATATGTGTAAATTATATATGTAAAATTCGAAATAAACAAATGGAAACATGTATTCGGAAAAATACTGATTCACATATTTGGTTTGGTTTTGTTGCATCTGGTTTTTAATACAAAAAATATATTTCTATAAGGCGATTTAAATGATGTCTTTAAGAATATCAGAGTTGAGTAACTTCGTCGTCTGATGATTGATTCCATGTTTTTGAAAGGCTTGCTGGAGATGTTGATCTTCTTGGATTTCCCTAAGAAAATAAAAGAATATGATTTTGCTGAATAGTTTGCTTTCTTCTAGATGAACATTGAAGAGCAGGGCAGAAAAAAAAATAATTATAAAAATTGAGCGAAAAAGAAAATAGTCGTGAAACACGTACAGACTGATATTGTTCACAAGCACGCAAACTAGACATAAGAGAACAATATTAAATTGACGAACAACAGGTAAGATGGATTCATGATAAGACAGCAAAACACCCTCAATTCTCACCTTTAGAAAATCGTACTAAAACTCCTTGAATAAAACAATAGATTTGTATATGTAGTACTCGATTTTTGAATCTGTGAGATCGGTAGAGTTCGACGATTTTTTTTTTCTTACCTTAATCGTATTTGATCGAGGTCAGTTGTTAAACGATCTTTTTCATGAACTAACTTCGAAATTAAATTGATTAAATCTTCTTCACGTTTTTTATCTGCCGGTGATTTTTGATCATCTATATAGTAAACAAAATAATTCAATTGAAAAGGGATTAATAAGTTCAATATTAAAAAAAGGCACTTTTTTTCTTTCTCGATCGAGGTCATATTAGTTTTGTCGGAGATTAAAAAGTAATAACAGGAAAATTCGAGGTCATAAGTGCTAAACTACTATATATCTATCTTTAGTGAAGAGTTTAGGCTGTCACTATATGAGTTGTGTGTCTGAGGATAACGTAGAGGAAAAATAAATTCTGTTCTTAGGATGTCGGAGTTCAATGGTATTTGTTGTCAATTAAATCCTACCTGATAAGAGAGTTAATTTTCTGTATTCATCTTCAGCTTTCGCACGTTCGTTGTCTAGTGTTAAACTTTTCTTCACCATAGATAGTTCCTCTTCAGAACGTTGTAATGCTGCTCTTTCGCGAACAATACAAAGACATTCTTTTTCCCAATAGTTTCTGTTCTTTTCATCTGTGGATAAAGAATCTATTGAAAATAGATAGTTGGAAAAGTCATCTTTTTATTATTGTTGTTGCCTTTTATGTGATTTACTTAGATGTTGTCTGGCTAGGCTATGTCGTTTGTCTAAGTCAAAGCGTTTTTCTTCGAGTTCATCGAGTTGTCGTTGAATTTCTTGCGAACGTCGAAAGCGAATGCGTTCTTTTTGTTTAAATTCTCGTTGTCGTTCATCATCGGATGAGACCGACGACGATGTCGATGTTTGAATCGTTTGTGAAACAGGAATTCGTTTCTTCTTTCGATTTAATGTCGAATTTGGATTCGTTTCAATGTTTGTCGAGAGGTTCGTTTCGTAGACAGCTTGTGGTAACGGTGATGACGGGCGATTTCGTCCACGTCGTTTAAATCGTTGTTTACTTAGATCGTAAGAAGCTTGTTGAGACTCGATGTTTTCTTGTTTCGATAGAGTTTCGTCGAATGTGTGACTTCGCGACATTGAAAGTACGTTTTCTTTCGAAACTGTTTGATTGACTTGTTCGAAGCCGATCATTTGACGTTTTCGTTCGTTTTCAGGTATGTTAACTAGATTGAGCGGATGTGGTTTGGGACTTAATGCATCTTTTAACGAAGGATATAAACGAAGATTTTGATTCCATTGCGATTGTGCATTTCTATTCGAACGTGATTGGTTCGTTGACGAAAGGTGTTCTATAGTGTAGAGCAAAAAAAAACAGCAATAATTAGATTTAGTCTCGTTCAATTTCAGAAAATTAGTTCCGCTAATAATAGATAATAGTTGTGCAATCTTTACTGACCTTGTTCAGTAGCTGTTGCTAATGTTGATTTGACTTGTTTGAGACGACTTTTACAATAATGTAATATACAATAAAATTGTCGACGACCATCTGAACTCAAATCATGAAAGTTATATTCATTTTCTTTTAGTAGTTTTTCGCATGAATGACAATGAAGACACGCTTTATGATAGAATTGTTTCGCTATTTCAATTGTCAAATGTTCCTCATAAGTCGATCCACCACATAAAGGGCAAGGTGCCCGAAAGTATGACTAAGAAAAGAGACAATCTTTTGAGTGTATTAAGCAAAAAAAAGAAGAATTAAATGCTTACAGATGTGTAGGATTCAGTTCGAGTCGATGGAACTACTGGTGGATTCAATGGTGATATTGATGACGGTGAAAGATCGATCGGCGATGGAGATTCGGATTGAATATGGCCGGAATCTGATCAATAGAAAATAGAACGTTTATTGAGACAAAGAAAAAAGAGAACGCAAATGATTCGTGAAGTACCAATGCTTAGATATTGTTTCCGTTCGGCGAGAGATTTTTTCTCATGAATATTTGTTGTTATATCGTTGATTGAATCACTTTTCGAAGTGTCTAATTTTGAACTAGAATATTCATAAATTCTTTTTTAGAAAGTTAAGTCGATTTTTTTTCTCATTTGAGTGATAAAAGCCAGTCTTTGAATTATTCAAGAGATAATTCCTGTATATTTTATTAACTACGTAAAATCCCATGACTTTTTTATAGGAGCTTTTATCGGAAGATTGTTAAAAATGTATTTATTACGTTCTTGTCTTTTCATTTTTAGAAGATACTTAAAGAACCTAATTTATAAGACTTACATAGAATCTTCATTTTCGCGTTCTTCATTGTCCGATGCTTCTTCGAGAAAAGAATTCCTTGAATCATCATTGTTTTTTTCTGATGATTGTTCGTCATCTTCAACTTGATCTTCATTTTCTTCTTCTTCTGATTCTAATTCTGCGTCGTCATCATCATCATCATCGTCCTCTTCATCTTCATTTCTACGAAAGGAAAACAAATAAACTCTCGAAAAACAAATCGCGTATACTTACATCCTTTCCGCTATGGAATTATAAACGACTTCTTCTTTGTCGTCATCGGGAATGTCCTTTTCTAACGCAAATGATACACGTTCACCAGCTGTCATGTTTTCTACAAGACGACTTGTTGAGATTGTTTGTTTTTTAAGTAGATCAGTTTCATCAAATGACAACGGACGTTTAGTTTGATCAAGGTCTAATGTACGAACAGAGAAAGATTTGTTAATTGATCAAATGTTCTTTCATTTTCAATATTTGTTCTCATCCGATTAGGTTAAAACCTTGTTCGAGACTAATTTTTTTGTTCTTTTTTTATTTTTTTGATGACACATCAAACATTAAACAATGTCAACCATTCATTTGGGAAAGATTTTCTTTTTTTTTCTTCTTCTTCTTGTTTTTCGTCGCATTATTGAATCGATAGACGGAGATTTATAGTCAAATAAAAGTGAAAGAAAACACAAGGAAAAGAAAAAGAAAGAAGAAGAAACAACCTCCTCCTTCGCGTTTTCTCGTCTTTCTTCTCTCTCTTGGTCTTCTCTTCTTTCCTAACTATCACATCTCGTTTCTATTTTATAGTTTGAATGAATTAAGTAGCAACTTAATTTGAAGTTGAATTCATGGCTGATTATAGCCTAAGCATACCTCTTGATTTTATACATGCTATATTAAATATAACAAAAGATGAACGTCTTGAACTCAGCTTTCAATCAATGTGTCAATATATTTCATGTCGATTTTCCATGAACGATGACGACAATAGCAGCAACAACAATGGCTCACCATGTCAAGTATTCCCAATGTCAAACAAAACAATCGAATCTGAATATGATATTTTCGAAATTCTTGCTAAATATATTCATTTATATATCTATCCAATATTTATACTCATGGGTATATTTGGTAATCTTCTATCTTGTTTAATTATGTTTATTAATGTTCGTCGAAATGGCTATCCAACAAGTCTCTATCTAACATTCTTAGCATTAGTCGATTGTTTATTTCTTATTGTAAGTGCATTGCCCGATTGGATAGCACAGATCGATTCGGATCTTGATTTTAAACATTATTCTGATGTAACCTGTCGACTTGTCTATTGGTTCGGACATTTTATAACGCATCTCTCAGCTGGACTCGTTGTCGGCGTAACAGTCGAACGTTTTTTTGCTGTTCAATATCCTCTTGTTGCGCATAAATTGAACACCATTCGACATACGTGTATCGCATTAACCATTCTATTTCTCTTCTTTCTTCTCTTGGACAGTCCAGTCTTAATTCTAGTTCGACATTTACATGAACATATTTATACAATTCATACATGTTACAATAACAATACGATACGATACAATCGAGATGTTATACGACTATGTGTTCTTGCTAATGAACATTACGATCGAATATGGGTTTATATCGATTTTGCTGCGTATACATTTATACCATTTTTATTGATTATTACATTGAATTTATTAATTATTCGACGATTAATTGATGCTCAACGTTTTCGACAGCGCATGTATCGAATAAATAATTATCTATTAAAATCTGATCAACAAGATTATAAATATCGACAATATTCTCAATGTCATCAAGCGATTGAATTAGTTGGCAAATCTCATCGATATACACGACGTTTTCAATCGGGCCCGTCAACTCAGCCATTAGCTACAGTATTACGACCACAATCGAGTTTGTTTTTCAAGAAGAAGAAAATAAAAACTAACGGATTTTGTTTTTCCTAGATCATGTGATCGAACGACGTCGACGTTTCAGCGCCAAACAATCGACAATGTCAACTGAACTATCGACATTATCATCGGAGATTAAAAATCGTTCTCAACATCACTTCGAAATATCTTCAATTCGTTATAAATCAACGGCGAAAACGAATTCGAACAATACTCGTCTAACAGTTCTCTTACTTTTCATATCTTGTTCATTTCTGATCTTAACATCACCACATGTTATTTTCAATTTAATTCTCTCATTTAAATCCGACAAAGTCAACCCAAATATTCTTCGGCAAAATTCGACTGAATCGAGTTCAATCACAATCTTTTTGTACACACTCGCACGATTATCAATGATTATCAATCATTCGATTAATTTCATTCTCTATTTCGTTTTGGGCAAACGTTTTCGTCGCGATTTAAAACAATTATTTATCGGCTATTGGAGAAAAATTTATCAATAAACTTACGGCTCTTTTTCGAATCATCTTCCTACAAGAGGAAAAACAAATTCGATTAAATAGACTTTCATCTTCTTCTTTTTCGATTTACTTTTTGTTGTTGTTGTTGTTGTTGTTGCTGTTGTTGCTGTTGTTTATTTAAATTGTGATATCGACAATGAAACGATGTTTTGCCTGTTTGAGGATCGAGATAAACTTGATAGTTCGTTTTACGTAATTGTAAATGACATGTTTCACATTTAAAACATTTAACATGTAGAACATTCTTTTCAACAACAAACCAATCTTGTATAGACACTTTTTCTTTACAATAAAAACAGAATGTAGGTGCACGTTCAGATTGTAAACCAATCGATGGCAAATTCTAGAACGATAAGAAACAAGCATAACTATCATCCTATCTGTTCTTAAATGGTTCGATGAAACCGAGTTTTGATACGTACATTTGACGATGATGTTGCATCGCCACTCGAATAATGTGCAACCAGGGCACTGACTTTAACTGTTGAGTTTTTACTAGAATTTGTGTTTGATTGATTATTGTTTTCTTCGAGAGGTTTTTTCAATGTTGATGGAAGTTCAATTAACGGTGTACTTGAACGACGACGTCGTAATTGCTGTTCATGATGATCATGATGAAAATGTGTGTAGAGTAATTGAAGAACGACTATTGATGACTGTCGAATACGTTCTTCGATCGATGATTTCATTGATAAAATTAGACTATTTTGTAATTTACGATCTAATGGTAATGATAATTGATCATGCATTATGTCGAATAACTTTTCAAGAAAAAAAGAAATTAGAAAAAAAAGTTTGAAAAAAAGAAAAACATACCAATTGAAAATTGCTAATCGGACGTTCAGGTTGAAGCGATTTGAAATCACTAGAAAATTTCGAACGAAAATATTTTTGAATCGAATTGAAATAGATAAACATGTTTACATTAGATCAGGTCGATAGAAATGTACAATAGCACAGAATGCAAGAGCGTTTTGGAATGCTTTCGAATCTTTTCGAATATCTATTGCATATGAATCAATAATTTCTTCACACCAATCGATCAACATTTTCTCTTGTTCATTATTTTCTAGAGCAAAAAAAAATTTGTATATTCACTTGAAAAAAGAACAATTAAAAAAACATTAGATACCATCTGGTGATGCAGCTGTTTGATGAAAACTTTGTACACGTCGAATTGCTGACGAACGATTTGTTTTATTTGTTGTTAAATGGTTATTATTAACATCAATTGTTGGTATTGTATCTGAATCATATAGATGACGTATTTCATCGATTGTACAACTTTTTGAATTTAAACTTTGATAACGTGTCGCAGGATTAATTGTATACAATTGATGATTACTTTTCGTATTTTCAGGTGTACTTTGCGATAGTATAGAATAGATACTTTCACGTTCGACGAGAATTTTAAGTGGTTGTTCATGTTTAGCAAAACGTAAGATCTCCCAAGCGGTATCGAATAGACCGAGAAAGCCAAGGCCAGCACCGGAACCTCTCGGCCAAAAACTCTCGAGTAAACTATCGCCAACAAGTGCCATTAAAATTTGTTTGCCATTTCGTTCGACAATTCGTGAGGCATTCACTGCGTGGAACAACGATGTAAAGTCAAACATTTGAACATCAGCTGTACTATAGTGATTTTCCTATTTGAAGCAAAAAAAGAAACATTTTTTTTTTGTTTGGACGGAGGAGATTTCAATTTACAGCGAATTCAAATCGAAATTGTGGCGAACATTTCGTTGCAAATTGTGCTGCTTCACATGCGAATTGACACAATTGAGTTGTGTTAACATTATCACGAGCTAATAATCGTGCTGCATCGGGATAATCTCGAATGATCACATTTTTATCCAGTAGTGATTGTTTTTTCGCTGTCATAACGAAATAATGTGTATCGTTTTTATAATAAACAATATTCTCAAGATCGATTCCTGTTTGTGTTTGAAGTTCATTGAAAAATTGTGGATTATAAATTTTAGCGACACCACTTATTTCTAATAGAATAAAATGAACGAAAGTCAATTAATCAAAAATGTTTACCTTCAAAATTCTGTTCTTCACGCGTGTAATGATTAACAAAATTACAAGTGACACCAATTGCTAATTTACCACGAAATTCTTTGTGTTGAAAACCTTGCAGCGAATTTCGTTGACCATCAGCGCCAATCAAAACACTAAATTCATAGTTTGTCACCACCGGATGAATTTCAGGTTCAAAACGAGCACGCCAACCTGAGTTTTCAATGTCAAATATGATTGAATAGAAATGCAAAAAAACAAAATAAAATTATCAATCGAACCTTGTTGAGGTGTGTTCGGCTCAATGACATTCAAAAATGTTACATTCTGATAGATTTCTACGCCAAGCACGAGAGCAATTTTCAATAGAATACATTGTAATTGACGAATGCCTTGAGACACAGAAGAAAAAAAGAGAGAAATGTTTCAAAAGAACAATTTTCGTTTCGTTTTCTTTTGACATACTAATATGTTCAATCATTCCTGTAGCAAATTTTCCATAGAAAACTTTGGCACCTAGATTTTTCAAATCCGTAATTACATATGGCCATAAATGTAGAACATTGTGTCGAGAGAATCTGAATAGAATTTCAAATTGATTTATGGAATAAAATCAATCATGAACAAGAACCTGTCACGTTTTTCGACAACCACACATCGTGCACCGAGTAATGCACATTCAATTGCTAATCGAAGGCCAACTGGGCCGGCACCTACTATGCATACCTATAGGAAAAGAAAAGAAAAGCCTTTTCAATGTTTAGTCATTTGAATAATTTAGTCCGCCTCGAAAAATCTTCATCTTCGCATTTTGCTGTCTTCTAAATTCACTTTTTTTTTCTCTTGAAACCCAACAAAAGTTTTCTTTTTGTAATAACAAGAATAAGATCAGTTTTTGTTCATAGTTTTACTGTTAAACAAATCATTTTCTCGACATCTTGTTTATTCGTATGCTCAATAATCTCATTGCTCTCATTTATTTCCTCTAGTCAAACAGTGAGCTCGTGTATGTACACATCGTACCTTTCCTTCTTTCCAATTATTTCTCCTATTCTGTCTGTCGTTTTTCTCTCTCTCTCTTTCTCTCCCGTATTGCCTTTACTAAGAGTAATATACACACGCAATGTAATCTCACACCACACACAAGTGTCGACGTGTATGAATACGTTATATACAGTCGATGGTCGAAGAAAGAGATTAGAGAACTGCTAGTGATTGATGGTTGGGACATGACGATGATGAACGGTGATGGTAATAGAAACGAGCAAGAAAGAATACAAAAAAAAGAAAGAAAGAATACGTCCAAGAGGGAGTAAATTCATCATGCTGAGAAACAAAAAAAGAAAGGAGAAAGAAAAGCTGTAGACATGCATCTGGGTTTTAAAAATTTATTTAAGCAAGAACTCATTGATTTTTTTTTGTTATCAGTAGTATTATTATTTGTTGTTGTTGTTGTTGTTGCTGAGGCAAACAAAAAATGTTCATGCAAAACTTGGAAAAAAAACTGGCTTTCAAAATGAAAAACAGAAACATTTAGATTATATATATGAAAGCGTTCACGCACGCTTACAGTTAAGGATTAGTCCTCTTCAAGAAGATGATCTAGATAAATAGTTTTAGTGTGTTTTTTTGTTCGTTCTGATAGAACAAGAAAATAAACGTAGATTCATCAGAAGAAATAAGCTCGAATTTTACCTTAAGATCAGCACATGCATTTCCATTTTCATATTCTTTTTGTGCTCCGCGTTTATCAATTTTACTCCAAAGACTCTTACATTTCCATGATGGTAATTTACTAGTTAAAGTTTTGTATAACGAACGTTTACCATAACCAATAAATTGTCGATCGATTCGTAGCTTTCGACAGAGATCATCGAATGTGTGAAGAATGCTTTTGAATGTTTGAGCATTAACAAATAAATCGAAAAGTTCATCTGGACTACTTGATGAATCAGTTGGCATAATAATACATTGACAAACTTAAAAATGATTAATAAACATCGAATATCTAGTTGCAATAAATAGACTTTTCTTTTTTCTTTTCCTTTCTTTTTCTTTCGCGTTCTTTTTTAACTGAATGGTGATGATGATGATGGTTGTCTCGACGCTCGTTCGTTCGAGATATTGATTTTGTAAGGAATCAGTTAACCAATCAGAAAATATCTATTCACGGACATCTGTCAACGTTCTTCTTCATTGGTTAACAAACGTTTCTTCATTCATGTATATATTTATTATTTATTCGAGTTGTTGCAGTTTTCAAAACTAGAACAAATGACAAGTTCCAAGAATCTCATCGAACAAACTCGATCATTAATTAATCGTCTTAATAATCAACAGACCGTAATTACAAATCAATTAAAAACAATTTCAAATGAAAATCCAGGAATATTAAAACGTAGTAAAAGTGTTACATTTCTCGATGATGAATCTCAACCACGTTCAATTCTTAAAAAACAAGACGATATTTGTCCACTCGAACCGTTTGTTGTCAATATTCCGGATAATATTTCTCGTATTGACATTGATCAATATTTAAAAGATGTTCAAGATCAACGACGAAAAGGTTTGAATTATTCGTATAATAATGAAGATGAAGATGAAGACGATTACGAAGAAGAACAACAACAACAGAAACAGGAAACTGCACAGAAAAAACATGAACCTTGGAACGAAGTAATTCGTTTTTATTTTTATTTTGAATTGATTTATTTATTTCGTGTTGTTATTTAGTTAAAACATTGGCATTCATTACTCGATGAAGGTAATGATCGTGATGTTTATTATAACACACTTCGAACAGCAAGTACTCAACAACAAACTTGGACAACTGACAATGTTGAACAAATTAAAGTTTGTATTTTGACAACACGAAAACAAAATAATTCTATTCGATTTGATTGTAAAGAAACGTATTCAAGAACGACAAAATATGTCATTAAAACAACAACGCAAATCGACAAGTGTCTCGCCGAAAAAACATCAACAACAAACATCGATAACTAATCGACAAAAGGTTTTACTTGGTTACGATGTTGTTGCTGGTTTACTCGATAATGAAAAATCAAATAATGATCTTTCTCTTTCGGAATCGTATCTCGATGAATTAGTTCGATTTCGAAAGAATAATTTAGATCTTTCTGCACCGTATTCTGTCACGAAGTAAATTCCATTTTTGTTTGAAAGATTATCTCAACTGTTTTATTTCGGAATCTAGTGAAGCCGATTTAACTGATTTTTCGAAGGAACTTGAACTCGTTCCACCTGATACTTATTCTCAATCGCATACTTGTATACATAATTTTACAATCAATGATCGATTGTTTACTGTTCCAACAAATCCTGATGCTAACGGGCAAAGTCGTTGTCCAGTTTGTACGTCATTACGTAAAGAACCAAATAGTTACGAGCCACAATACGCTCGGTAAATCATCGAATCCAATGATTGTTCTTGAATCTCCTTTTTCTTTCTAGTGTCAGCATTCCAAAATATCGTGTAAATTCAAATAATTATCATTTCCGTCCACCAAAACGTGCTCATTTATCAGATTTATCAATGGATAGTGTTGCTTTAGCGAATGTAAAGCTCATTCTTTCAGAAATTTTGATTGTATTTTTTCATTTTTTTAGCATTGTTTAGCTGGTTTTAATACGGCTCGTAATGCACCATTGGATAAACCAGCTAAAAGTTTAGATTTACGTACTGAATCTAATACACAAATTGAATTATCGAAAATGTCATTAGAAGATGCACAACGTCTAGGTGCTAATCATGATATTTGTGAAAAAGATCTTCAACGTCGTAGTACAGCACTTCGTTATCATATGAATACATTATTTCAAGAACGTTTAAGACGTTTACGAAAAAGTACCAATGGTGCTGATAATAATGCGAGTGTGATCTCACAAATTGATGTTCGTTAAACGATTGAACAGTCATTCATTATGCGATAGAATTACTCATTCCATTTATCTATATTCGTTTGCGTGTGTGTATCTGTAGTTTGTATTGTTTTGCACCTTTTTTTTTGTCTTACAAAAACAAAAACGAAATGAAATACGTACAGTATTTAGTATAAATAGAGAATAATTCAATTTCAATCATGTTTGTAGATTAATAAACTTGTTCGAATCGATTTTAATTATTGGTTTTACGTCGATATGTGGAAAGAATTTGTTATTGATCAAGATTATTGTAAGTTTTCAGAGAGCATGAAACAAAAAAAAACGAAATTTGATATTGTCTAGTTAGAAACTAAATAAGCTGGCTTAGTCCAGCAACCAACAGAATAACGATTTGTTCGACATAGAGTTGATTTACTAATAGGAGTCGTAGGAACAGATGCAGTTGTTTTCGAAAGATAGAGTTCTTCGTAATGTCCATATTCGTCTTCATTGTCTGTATCATTGGTGTCTATTGTCTGTGTCGAAGAGTTTGAATATGTCGTTTGACGTTGATAAAGATTACTTGTTGACGTACTACTACTACAACATACAGAAGTTTTTATTGACATTTTCGGTTTATATTTCTGCTGAATGATTTGGCGCGTCTATTGATTGAAATGATATTTTGTTTTTCTAGGAACTTAATGTACGATTACTAGAATGTTACCATTTCGTGGTGGTCACTGTAAGTCTAATTAAAAACCATGTTTAAATTAATTCATTACTTAATATTATAGTCAATCAATTTAATAATGGACCACCAGTCAATCGACATCTGGTGCTCTATCCTCAGCAACAATCACATATAGTACAACATCCGCCAACTCTAATGTATGCTGCGCCTGCACAGAATTTTCAACAATCATATCCTGTACAGCAGCCGCAGCAGCAGCAGCAGCAGCAACAATCGTTTATGTTTATTCCTTCACAAACACGCCTACAACAACCATGGATAGTTCAACCGTCTCCTCCACCTCCACCTGCGTTTATTCCGCCGGCTCAAACAACTTTTCATAATATGCAGCCATCTTTAGTTCCACTACAATCAGTATTCAGTTCTGGAACTGGTATTCCTCAACCTGCGTTTAGTGGTGGTACAGCTCTATCTCAACAATCATTTAGCACAAATTCAAATGTTCCACCTCCATCAGCATTTGCTAGTGGAACTGGCATTCCTCAGCCAGCATTTAGTGGTGGTACAGCTGTATTAAAGAGAAAAAGTCATTATCTCGATGACTCGGAATACGAATCACCGGTAGATTTAGCTTTTGTTTTGAAATAAAAACCTATAATATTTGATATTAAGGTCAATTATAATAATGAAGCTGGTAATGAACTGCCATCTTTAATGAGTATGCCACCTCAACCACATTTTCGACCTCGAAATCCCAGATACAACGACAATAGACCATGTTTACCACCTTCAAATCTCGCTTGGATGCCTGATGATCGAAATTCATATCCTACATCAACTCACAATGATCAACAACCACAATTGCTGACTAGTCAACTATTTCAAAAACATCAACTTATTTCAGTATTGCATTTCTTTCGTACATTTGCATATCGTAAATACTTTATTTCTGTAGATCGATACACTATTGAAAGAACCTGGTCGGTCACAACGACCAGCACAGATTATTATTTTCCTTCGTGGTCTTCCAGGTTGGAATCTTCAATAATTTTGATTGATCAATTTTTTTGAATATTCTTCTGCATAGGTTCTGGCAAATCTTACGTTGCCGATTTGATTAAAGTAAAAGAAATCTTTTGTCGATTATTTATCTGTTTTTTTTCCTTTAAATTTAGAACGAAGAAGAACTACAATCAAAAGGCAGTAATAAACCAAAAATACTCTCCATAGATGATTATTTTCTCACTGAAAATCAAACTGAAACTAAAGATCCAAAAACGGGCAAAATAACAAAAACATCGGTGTGTTGTTCGAGTCTATTTTTTAAATCATTCCTCGATTCTTTTTAAAAGACAATGGACTACGAATATGATCCAAAAATGGAAGAAACCTATCGTCGTAGTTTAATCAAACTCGTTCGTAAATCGATCGACGATCGTTTCTATCCATTTTTAATTGTCGATCAAAATCACGAACAAATCGGACATTTTCGTGAACTAGTTGAATATGCTGAAAGCAGTGAATTTCATGTCTATTTCGTTGAATTAACTAACGATATTCAAACATGTTTTCAACGAAATATTCATAAACGAACTCTAATCGATCTTGAACAAGTAAATGAATTTTCTATCGATAGACAAATACGAACGAGAATGAATCTTTCATTAGATCAATAAAACCTGGGAACAATTGCCACTTCGTTATGAAATTCTTGATATTCGTTCGTTGCTTCAATCAGATGCGATTGATGAAGTATGCAAACAATATTTGATATTTAGTCTTAGATATTAAAAGCTTTTTTCTGTCAGGTTGAAATGGATGATGCGCCTCCTCAAACAACCACAACAACAGCTGAACAAACTGAAAATATCGAAGCCGAGGAGGAGCTCGACGACGGAGACAGTCAGGTAAATATGATCTGTCAAGCTGAGCTATTTGAATTGAAACAAAAATCGTCTCAAGAGAATATTCTATTGCTTTTGTTTTCTAAAACGACTAAGAGAGTTTTGTTTTTGTCGATATAAAAAAACACACACAGAAAAAGAAAATTTTGTGCTATCCGTAAGTAAATAAGAAACATATCTGCAAGCTTTGCATTCAACAATGAAGCCAGAGAAGCACACAACTGAACATTCTAGATTACAAAGAAAAGTAAATGGGAAGCAATGATGGAAACCAATCCCGGTATGCTATGATTTCTATTTTTTTCTCTCTCATTTTTACCTAATTCTCATTTTTGTTTGTTTGTTTTTCTTATTAAAATCTGAAAAAATCATTATTTAGATCGTCTGGATGGTTTATATCAACGTCGAAATCAATCGCCATCGCCACCGATTGAAAAACGTCTGAATAATACAACGATTAGTGTCGATGAACAATCGAATGATATTTCCTCGAATTTACAATCGAAGAAGAAAAAAGTTCGATGGGCCGATATCGAAGAAACTGCTCTTCATTTGCACAAAAAAGCTGGTAAATATTTGTTGTTGTTCTTCATTAGTCATGGATAACTTGTTTTCTTTTTATTTAGTCGGCTTTGTTGTCGGACAAAGTGAACAAGATTGGCAACGAATGAGTGACGATTACGATCCAACTCAAAAACTCAATCAATACAAATACATTTAAATCTTCTCGTTGAGGGTTCTTGTTTGTTTATTCAAATGTGTTTTCTGTCTTTTTTTTATGTCTGTAAAATAAAAACATTTTCTTACTAAGAAAACGATCGATTCGCGCTTATTTATTAAATCATCTTTTTCTATTTATTCAGACGATTTGAAAACTTAGAAAATAAATGGCATTGCCAGCACCACTGTCAGCTAAAAATGAAAAGTACGATACAATACGTTGCATCCGTTTATAATCATGTCTAGTTTATTTCGTATAGATCGTTTGCTTTCGTAACAATTAAAGATCGTCTTCCGTTGATTGTCACACGGATTGTTGATTTTCTCGCTCGACATCGAGCTCAATTCGCCAAAGAACACGGTGAAGTAGGTTTATTTTGACACATAGAGAAAAAAGAAGAGAACTATAGACTTTTGCTTTTTCTAGGAAGGTGACAATGAATGTAAATCCTGTATTAGTGCAATGGATAAACTACGATATGAAATCGCACGAGTATGATAAAATAGAAAAATGAATTACTTCTTTGTTTCATGATGAACGAATCTTGATTTAGGATAAACCGATTGAATTGTTAAATGATAATCATACTGATGATGTGCAATTATGGAATGATTGTTTGCAGAAAGAAGTTGATTTAGGAAAACCACTCAGTTGGTTTCAAAGTAGTTGGCTTCTTGTTGAATGTTACATGTATAGAAAAATCGCTGAAGCATTTTTCCTAACGTAAGGCAAAGACAATTGCTTGTTTGTTTGATATCTAATGTGTTTTGTTCAGAAAAAATCTTCAACATATCGATCCATTCGTTGAAATGAAACAAATTAACTTTTATAACTCATCAAAAGCAATCGATGTACTTCTCGCTCAATTAAATATCGATATTGAACAAACAAGTAATCTTATTGAAAATAAATCAACAATCGAACAACAATTTTACAATTACATGGAAGTAAATAAATCGATGATGTAAAATCAAATGAATAGAACATAGTTTGATTTTGTTTAGATATCTCTTTGGGGTAATGCTTGTGATTTATCACTGTCAGCCGGTGCCGATTGTTCACAAGAACACGATCCATTTCATCAAATTAGTCAACTTAAATCGCATATTCTCATCAATGAGCAAACATCAGTGTTCAATTATCTTTACGAACAACGAGGTTTTCAATTGAATTTCGATGTTACGATCGATTTGATTCTTGATAATGCTGGTTTTGAACTATTAACTGATTTATGTTTCGCTGATTTTCTTATATCAAAACGATTTTGTTCACGTTTAAATCTACATTTCAAATGTTTACCATGGTTCGTCTCAGATGCAACCAAATCCGACATGCAATGGCTTTTAAATGAACTCAATAAATCATCGGCAAGTCCTATTTGGCAAACAGCAGCTAAACGTTGGCAAAAACATATTGAAAATGGCCAATGGATTATTCAAACACATCGTTTCTATACTCTGCCATATGATTACGCATCAATGCGAGAAATCTCACCGGAATTATATTCTGCAATGTCATTATCGAACTTTCTTATATTCAAAGGTGATTTAAACTATCGAAAATTAGTCGGTGATTTAGCTTGGTCGGTCAATGAAAGTTTTCGTAAAGCCCTACGAGGTTTTGAACCGACATCATTCGTTGCTTTACGAACGTTGAAAGCCGATGTACAACTCGGATTAGATACGCAATTAGCTCAACAAGTCAATAAACTCGATCCGAAATGGATGGTGAACGGACAATGGGCCGTCATTCAAACTTTTTTAAACAAAGATCTTTGAAAGATTGTCTTTAATATTTTATCCTAGCCAATTTACTTTTATTTTACAATTGAAAACAACATAGAAATTATGTCTAACTCGATGAAAAAGGAAAGAGAAACAAAGTATATACGTGTGCATGAAAACACATGGTACTAAAAATAATGTATGGCCAAATAAAAGAAGAAGAAGAAGAGAAAAACGATGAAAAAAATTGCACGAAAAGAAAAAGAAAAAAAAACGAAATCATGGAATGTCTAATGCGAAAACAAGAAAAAATATCATCCTGAGATTTTATTTGGTTAGATACTTCTAAAAATTCGATTGTAGACGTTTGGATACGCCACCAACGCCATCGCTGAGTGAAGGTGTAGCAAAATTAGTGATATCATGAGACATTTGTATGTTTCGATTAATTGATGAACGAAGTGGTTTTTTTGATGATGTTGTTGTCGAGGAAAGAGTTGCTTGTTGTTTTGGTGGTGATGATAAATCGTTGGGAGATTTCGTTTGAAATGGACTCACTTTTGCCGTCGGACGTTTGTGATGAGGATTTTCCGTTGATGAATGTGACGAGGAATTAGTTAGAATGGGCCGATGATTTGACGAGTTTGTTGATTGATTGAACGAAGATGATGGTTGAGATTGTGATTGTGATGATGGTGGTGGTGGTGGAGGTGGCGGTTGTACTGTTGGAATTGTAGATATGGCTGCGCCATCGTAGAAACGTGCAGAACCAACTGTGTATGTTGAAAGTGGCTGAACAAAAAACGAGCAATTTAACATAAAAATATTTCAACAATGAAATTGGACTTACACGCTGTGTTGTACGTTCAGCTACTTTCGGCGATGTACATCTCGTATCCATTGTTGTTCCACTAAGATAAATAGTTGCTGCTGCCGATGGTGAAATTGGTGCTGTCGTACCGGTAATATCATTATTTGCAGCTTTGATTATTCCACGAATGGGACCCGTACCTGTTAAAGCTCCACATATAGATCTTGCATCACCTTTTTCGATACGTTTTGCTGTTGTCGACGGTTTAACAGGCATATCGTTTCTAGTATTTAAATTCGTTGGTTTCGGTTTTGTATCGTCACTCAATAGTTCATCAAGAAATGTGACCGATTTCGAACGTTTCTTTTGTAAAGTGAAATTCGATGAATTATTCGTTTGATTGATCATCGGATGATGATCTTGTCGAGCAGCGATTTCAGCTTGAAGTTCCGAACGAATCTCATCCAATGTTATTGTTGGCGATTTCAAATGTGTTTCATGAGATAATTTGCCCATTCGTGATGAATTCGTATTCATCGACGTTTCATCATGAATAATACGATCGTAGATATGTGTTTCATCATGATGACTTGGTTTCACGTGAATATCTTCGTCATCATCGTCGCTCATCATTAACAAACGTTTTGTTTTAAGTTCATGAGCTGTTTGATTGAGAAGTTTCTTATTGAATTTCTTTCGTCGTTGTTCGGTTTGATGTTTTTCAGCTTCGGTATCACTGGCGAATTCTTTTTCAATCTTACGACGAAATAAACGAAATCGTTGATGTGACGAGGATTTCGACGATTTATTGAGACTTGTGGCTGTTTGAGTCGAACAATTCGAATCGATCGATGTTGTATCATCATCATTAGCATAATTAAGAAACATATTGCCCGTTTTCTTTGCTTCACGTCGAGCTTTGATACTACGAAGTGTTTTCTTTTCAGCTTTGGGATCGTTCGTAATCGGTAGATTTAATTCTTGATTAAAATCATTGCTTGTAGGCATTTCAGTATTTAAACGATCGAGAGATTTATTCGATCGTGTTAGACGATTTATGGTCGAACGAAGGAAATTTGCTGATGACATTTTCGAAGGTGTCGATGGTGCAGAGGCATGCTGTTGTTGTTGGTGTTGGTGGTGCGGGTGGGACTGTTGTTGCTCATCATCATCGAATGAATCATCATCGGTATTGTCATGATTTTGATAAGCTATCTCGTTTTTAGGAATATTATCAACAGCCAATTCATCATCGAATGAATCATAATCAATTGATTGTTCGTGTTGAGATGATGTCGGTGCATGAGCAACAGCATAGACGACTTCTTGAGGATGTGATGAAGGACTTTGTTTATCGGATGATGAATAAATACTCGAAGTTTTACTAGTATATGAATTTGAATTGCTATTATTTTGTAATGCAAAACCGTTTTCATTGGTATAGATATGTTCATCTTGATGAGTTAAATTAATATAATTAGGTTCGGGATCCTTTGATACAGGCGTAGGAACGACTGGCGATGGTTCAATGATTGCAGTCGGTTTACGAAATGGTTTCGGTACGCCATTACAAACAGGACCAATGTGCTGTTTTAATGTATAATCAGGCATACGTGTAGTAGTAGTAGTAGTAGCTGAAGTGATGTGTGGTTCTATGTTTTGATAAACAAGTGCTGATGTTTGTTCGGGTTCATGAGTTGCCTTAGGGGTAAGTGGAAGAAAAACACCAACATTTCGTCGTACCGGTTGAGTTGTTGTTGAACTTGGTCTAAAGAAAAAAAATATATATACTTGAGTCAAGTGTTTCTTGTCAAATGCTGAAATTATACTTGGGCATTGTTGGTTGTTCAACTGGTGTTCGTGGTGCTTGCTGAGATTTCGATCTTGGTGCTGCGAGATTAATCGGTCGTCGTGTTGTTGATGTTTGTAAACGTGTACTACTGTTCGATTTATATAATTTATCTAATAATGATCCTGTTGATTTCGAGTTCGACGATACAGATAATTGTTCACGAATAAGATCAGCAGTTGTTAGGCCTGTTGATGGCGTATTATTTGGACGATTCGATTCATCGAATACGACACCAACTCGATCGATACATTCCGATAGATTTTCTATTGCTACGCCAGCATCGGCTTGTTTAGCACTACGTTGAGAATAGAGACTTATTCGATCTGCTGACATCATTGATGGTATTGGTTTAGGTTTTGAGATTTGATAGGAAAAATTAGTCGTTGTTGCTGATCGTGATGGACGTTGATAATTAAATGAAGGATTTTTTGACGAAGAAATACTAGGTGATTTTGTTGGAATAATAAATGAACGTGATGGACTGATTGGTGTTTTGGTTAGATCGATACGATGTAATGGTAGGGATTGTTTCGAAGGATTTTTCATGACTTCAGTGTAAATAATCTCGTTCGAAGTTGTTGTTGTTGTTGTAGGTGGTGAAGGTGGCCGAGGCGGAGGTGAAGTTGGTTTAGTTATCGGTATTATTCGTTCATCAAAGCGCTTTTCGATGATATACGATGATGATGATGATGATGATGACGGACGTGGAGTGGTCGTATTAGTAGTTATTCCAGGTCGTTGATCATGATGAAATTCAATTTGAGTTGTTAACGGAGAAGAGACACTGTTCATAGGAGATTTGATTGTCCGTTCATCGTTCGTATATCGTTCGATGATTGACCTAGAATTTTGAAGAGCAGTAGCAACAGGAGGAGAAGGACGTTTGTCAATAGAAGAAGAAGAAATCGGTATATGTCGAACTGGAGCAGGTACTGCTGCAGTACGTCCATTTGAATATGTTTCTATCGGAGGTGACGGAGGAATAGGCGGTGGTGAAGGTGATTTAATTTGTTGTCTCTAGAGTAAAACAAATGGTCGTTTTTTTTTTATTTTTATAAATCAATAAGTAAGTCGTGATAGACATACATTTGATGAGATTAAATCATCTAGACATGTTGCTTTGGATATTCTTTTTGTATCATCTGTCTGAGGAATAGAAACTGGTTGACGCTGTTGTTGAAAAGGTTTCGTTTCTTGTGCAATTTTTGAAGGTGGCTGAGATGATGTTTGTTCAAAAAATGGTTTAATACGTTGAACGATACTGCCATTGACTTGTGATGGTTCTGCTTCTTTAGTTACAGTTCTGACTAGAGATGAACGTGGTTTTGGTTGTGGTCGAATATTATTTCTATTCAAAATCACAAAATGAAAAAAAAAATGTCGCATAAACTCGATGATATTAACGAAAAATATTCTCCTACCTCGTGTGTTCAATCGCTGTTATCATTGCCGCAGTATTAATTGGTTGTGTTGTTGAATCTTGAGTTGATGCTGGTTGAGAATGATGCCGACGTTGTACTATAGCTGGTTGATGCACAATATTATTATTATGATTCGATCTGGCCAATGATTGAACGGTAGTAGTCGTGTTCGTTGTTGAAACTAAGTAAAAGAAAGAAAAAGAACGAACATTATTATAATGCACGCACATATATTTGTCTGTCGAACTCTCTACCTATGCGAACGTTTGTGTCTAGGAGTGTCCCGTTATTGTTTGCTCGCGTATTATGTGACAACGACGACGATGACGATGTGGATGACGACGATGAGAGAGATTCAATATGCATTTTACCGTTGACCTGTTTCAAACCGGGATTGAGCTGTTGCTGTTGAATGCCGACCGAAGATTGATGACAATGTTGACGAGACAATAATGAATAATTTTCAACGTTTCTCTCAGCAGACTCATTAATAGTCATTGCATTCAATAGGATCTGATAACTATTTGTTGAATAGGTTGAATTAGGTCTGTTCGATCGTTGTCGAAGAATCATCGAACTGAAAAGAAGAAAATGATCAATGTCGAATGTTTTTTTCTTTTTTTTTGTCGTATGTTCGATATACCTAAATTGATTTGTTCCTGCTTGATGTATTGGGATATTTTTCGTTGACAGATAAGCTTTTGCATGATTAAAATCATCTTGATCGTCGAATGTTAGTAGCGTTGGACGTTGTCTTGTTAGCATCAGTTTTAATTGTTCTTTGTTTGATGACTAGTGATAAAAAATAACAACAAAAAAAATAACAATAGAACGAAGTTGTAATTAACGTTAAATATCGATATACCAAAAAGAGAGATGCAGCATCAAAATAAACAAGTAGATCGGCTCGAGTCGGTTGTAGACGTTCGTCTTCGATTTTGTCAAGACGATGACCTTTACCAGTAGTTGTTATTATCAATCTATCAGGCCTATTAATAGACAAATGTCGAGAAGAAAGAGAGAGAGAAAAAATATATATAAAACAATGAATAGTCATCAACATACTTGAGCTTTGCGTGTGGTAAAGACAAATGGTCAGTGTCGTTTTGATCGTCGTCCCCAATCACTATAACCAATTCAACGCCCTATGCAGATAGACATTCATATTTTCTTTTTCCTTCTTACGCATGCGTACAGATAGATATATATATATATATATAAATTTTCTGTTCATCGAAATGATCGATAATCTTTTATTTTGCCTCGCTGAATATTGTTCTTACTCGAGATGTCTAATCCGATGTACATGAACGATACGATAGAGAAAAACAACAGACAGACTAGTAAGCTATGATTTTTATCGTATTACATACACATATTGTGCGTTGTAATAGTCATTTGGCAATCATTCATTCAATGAGTTATGTGAGAAGAGAAAAGGGAAAGAGAGCGACAGACAGAATAAAATAGATAATGTTTTTTTTTGTCAATACTCCTCCTTATGGTGATTACGACATGCTTTTTTTCGTTATTAAACTGATCCTTTCGAATTGTCCCCCACTGAAACATATATATTTACTCATCATAGATAATTGACACACAGACATCATATAGTCTGTACAATCGCTTTTTCACTCTTCTCTTCTTTTCTCTTCACGTCTTTTATGATTATATAATCAATATACGACTAAGTCAATAGAAAGACAAGTGCTCTTTGTTTCTATATCTCAACCTCTCACTCTCTTACGTTATTATCAGGAAACATATTGAGAAGTTCATGAAAACGAGCCGGTAAACTTGATGTTATTGACGATTGATCATTTCCAATGAGATCAATTTTATTAAAACCACTATGTATATGAATGACGAGCGACGAAATATTTGGTTGAAGGCCAAATTTAATAATAGCTTTGCCAATAGTAAGAACATGCGTCAAAAGATCAGTAACTGCCGCAAGAAGACCATCAACTGCATCTGTATAACAATGGAAAAGAAACAAATATACAAATCTGAGATTGTTATATGTATATAGAATAACAATGAGCTTTCCATCTGAAGTCTTAAGTCATTTCTCTGGCTTCTTCTTCTTCTTTTTTTTACATGGATGTGTCAAAAATGATATGTTAATCTAACATTCAATGATACTATGTAAGTGTCAACAAAAAGTATAAAAACGATTAACACTTATTGCTGATTGAAATCAGAAAAACGAGGATGAATTCATTCATTTATTTACTTTCGTAAGTCGGTTGTCGTTTATCGGATACATGTGCAAGATTTTGAAGAATATTTGCTGTATTATTCGCTAGTTGAACAATATTTGGTCGTATAGAAAACCAATTCTTCCAATGATTGATTTCGTTCAATGACAAATCCCATTTATCACCAAGTTCAGGCAATGGTGGTTGAGCTGGTAGAGCTTGAATGAATTCTCCTAGAGCAACCCATTCTAATTCTGCACATTTATGAACATGAATTTTCGACCAATCTTCAGCTTGATGTTCTTCACCGCAATAATAGACCATTTGACAAGCGAAACAACGTGATAATGAAGGTCCTTGTCGGTTGCATACAACACAATAACGTCGATCAGTTTCATAGAAATCTAAACGTTGCTTGATAATTGTCTCTATGGATGACCAAGAATCGATAGTATTCATCTGAAATCGAAGGAAATTTTGCTCAAGATATCAGATTAAGCAATCATATAGGCACATATATATAGACACATCTAGCAACAAAGATAGAATATGAAGCAGAAAAAGAAAAGAAGACTAATGATGATGATGAACTCTCATCGTCAAGCTTACTACTGTGCTTCTTTTTTTGCTGTTATTTCCTTCTTCTCCTTCTCGACTCTCATCTCGATGAATAAACATTATCGACACATCTGTACCTTTTTCTCTCGTTCTCTCATATCGTTCAATGAACAAAAACACTCCTACTTTTTTCCTTCGATTTTTTTTAATATATGTACGTATGTATGTATGTTGGTGACATGCATTTCTAAAGTTCATTTTATCGTCTCTTTCTGTTCTAACGGCCGAGGGTCACCAACGATGTTGAATGTCACCTCACCCGCTGCTACATGCACACACATCTAACAAAAAATCTTTTGTACAATAATGAATACTCTTCTTCTTCTTCTTCTTTTGTACATTTTTGTCCTTCAGAATGTCCAATGAGCCACGTGATGGACGCTAAGTATTAATACAAAGGACAAAAAAAAAGAAACTATTTGTAAAACATGCTATCCGTAATGAGAAAAAGAGAAAATGCATACATACAGTACACGTAGAGTTGTTTTCATTGCCCGTTTTTTTTCAATGTATGCCGATGCTAAGAAAAAAAAAAAGAAAGAAAGAGTAGAAGAAATGATAGAAAAGAAAAAAAAACGGGACGAATGAAACTATACACAGTTATGTACTGTGAGAAGAATAAAATTAAATACTCAAACTCTTGGCGTACATTTTACATGTGTGAGAGAGAGAGAAAAAAAAAGAAGAAGAAAATGATTCACCTTTTGATGTATTGCGAAAAAAAGGACAATGTGTTGTTACGCAAAAAGACCACGAGCAAGATCAAATGAAGGTAATTAAATCGAAGTTACTATCATTTTGTTATTTGTTCCGTTCAATCTGTCCGAGAAAAAAAAGATTCGAATTTACATACAATCGGCTTTTGATGTGAACTTAAAGGTCAACGAATTTGATTATCGTATTCATTTTTTTTTCTTTCTGTTGCATGTTGTGTAACTTGATTTTGGATGCAATGCTGGCAACATTGGAGTATCGACATATCCTTTTCGAAGTTTTCTTTTTTTGACACGTGTAGAAGAAGAAAAAGAAAAGAACCGAGAAGGACGAATGGAGTGTTGGAGCGTACTGAGGCAGGGAGACGATTTAGTTTACTATTACAATTTTTTTTCTTTTTATTTAATAAAATCTATGCAAATATGTTTGCATATATAAATTTATAGCTGAAGACTTATATTAAACTAGGTTCGTTTTCTTTCACGAATGAATATTTACTGTTCATATTATTGTTTCTACAATGAAGCCTAAGAGGAATGTATCGTTTTCAGATTAAGATTTGATTACATTTGAAATCTTTCGAAAAAGAAACACGAGATGAAAGAGATCATTTTTTTTTCTTTCATTTAACAAAAGTTTCAATCGAATGAACGGTGTTTGATGTGTTTATCATAAAAAAAAGAAACAGAATGTGTAATTATTTTAATTGCATTTTCTAACTGAAACAATAGAATGAAATATTAACACTGTTGGCATTAATAAAGTGTCATATGCACTTCGAAGATTTCGGATAATGAATGAACTGTTTGATTTTGATTAAAATTTCCCTTCATTTGAAGGTAACTGTTTGCAAATACGAAGAAAAAAAGTACTGATAATATCATGACGATGCTATTTTCTTTGTTGATGTCTATGTTTCATGATGACGAAAAAAAGACTTGTCTTCGTCTTTGTCATAAGAACTTACTGTAAATAAAACGATATCTTCACTGTGCTTGATAAAATACCGAGTTTTGCTCGTCTTTTTCTATATTCATACGACATTGTTCTTCATTGTATTACCATAAATTTTGATATCAATGTATCTAAAAAACAATTTCGATACAACAACAACAACAGATCCGAATTTTTATTCAAGTACTTCATCTGACAGTTTCAGTGATGATAATGATATGAAACATATCTTAACTTATGCATTACCATTGGCATGTGCAGCTATAGCTGCCGTTGTTCTTCTTATCATTGTTCTGACTCGACGTCATAATGTTTTAGAAAATTGGACGTCATTGACGCGAATGAAAAATACAAATCCAAAGTTTCACGAACAGACTGGCTTTCGAGGTGATGCAGAACCTGAATGTCATAGTGGTAGTTTTACTAGTGTTTCAACAGTTTCAACAATCAATGATGATATACCCGTTGGATCAGAAAGAAGTTTTCGTTTAGCAACAATCACATAAAGAATTATATTTCTATACAAATAATCTCTTGTTCATATTCGTCGAAATCATTTTTATTTATTTTCTTTGTAAATATTCAAGCGAATGATTTAATAAAACAGAATTTATTTTTTTTGTATTAATATTATTTTAAAGCACAAAGACAAAACACGGCAGACAAAAGAAACAAAAAGAAAACACCAATTCACTGTTTCGAAATACAAATTTTCTATATTCTTTGTTTTTGTTTGTTGTTTTACATTGACTATTATTAAATCGAGAGAATTTCATTAAGATTCAATGTTATAGGTAAGATTTCTGGCATGACTGAATGATGAGTCAATAAGGATAAAAGTGTTGGGAATTGTTTTATTGTTCCTTTAATACGATAGAAAACTTGATCGTTTGTACGAAATCGTTCTATTAGATAATGAGCAATATTCGATTCATGAGTAAATTTTGGAACTTTAACTGATAGTGCGTAACAATCAGGATGAGTACTACTATTACGTAGAATAAATGCACCGTAATCCGCTGTTTGAAGTACTTGATTGATTGCATCACTTTAATGAATAAACAACAAAAAAAATTTCATTTCATTTTTTCAATAAAAATTCATTTACCGTTCGAGATTCGGTTTATACCAACGAGATACAGATGTTAAATCATCGTCAGCTGTCGGTAATCTATAAAAAACAATTCATTTTGTTGCTGTTGTTGTTGTTTAATAATAAAGAAAAACAAACTTTAGAAAACTAAATCGTTTTTTTTTCGACTGTTGTTTCTTTTCTTGTTGTTTATAAATATAATCATCTCTGTGATTTGTATTGATTTTCATAGCTATTGGGGATGTTAATGATGATGTTGGACATATTGCCATTGTCGAATAATACTTATTATTACATGAACATTGTTTCGTTATCTCATTCTCAATTATATCCATATGTTGTCGAGAATAAGTCTGTTGGGATTGTGAATGTGTCAAAGATTTTCGTCGTTGCCGTCGTGTTTGTCGACGATCAGTTTTATTTGGAAAATAAGTCGACGATGATAATGATGATGATGATGATGGACATGTACAAGCTAGACAACGTATATTCATAGGATCTGTTTGAGCTACATTCACCGGAATTAATGTACATGATATTAAATGTATAGGTATGAGTTTTGATGTATTCAAAGGTACATCAGAATAGCCGGAATCGGCTGATATTGACGATGTATTCGTTGAACGTCGTGGTGTACGACGAAGAAAATTAACGTTTTGTAATTGTTTCGATTGTTGAGTTGGATTTGGTGGTTTGCTGTCATTGAAAAGGTATTTTAAATAACTAATTGGGTCATCGTTATCATCATCAGTAGCAGCAATAGAATCGGTTTGTTTCGAAGCTGATGATAATTCATCGGATACATCGACATCGATATAATCAACAATCGATACGGATTGCTGAAATTCCGATTGTATCGTTGCAGATGATAGCTGTTGCTGAGAACATGTACATTGCGATGTTAATGGTTGCATAATTGGTCCATGACACCGATAAATTGTTTGAGATATATCGGAATTACTATGTGAATAAACGAGTATATGTGTATCTTGATTGGTTTTTTCTCGAGATATATTATCAAGCTAGAACAAAACAAAAAATGCAAATTCTTTGTTCTCTCGTTCGTAATTGAATTACTTTTGCTTTGATATCCATCGGTGAAAGATAACCATCTTCATCGAAACTTTTTTGATAATGATGTAAACTTTCAGGAAAAGAATGTTTTTTATTTGATTGATAAAATGATTCGCGCATTTTCCCATTGGATAATGTATTACGACGCATTCGATGAAGAGCTATCAAACGTCTTGCCTGAGAAATCCAAACATGAGATTTTTCAACAATAGGAAAAAAAAACGAATTTACCCAATCACGACTCTTTTCTAATAAACTCGTACGTCGTTTTAATGAACGTATTGGTCTCGGAAGTGATAATTTATCATCTACTTTCAATATTTCATCTTCTTTATTTCCAAGAACAGGTTGTTGTTGTTGTAAACACCGAGTAGACATTGACAATTTATTCGAATGTGTTATTGATGACGAATGTTGATTCAAAATGAAACAATAATTTTCTTCTTCTGTCTCTACATGTTTCTCTTGTTCAAGTTCGTTCTGATTCGAATTCGCTTGCAATAAAGGTAACGTTAATGAATGATGATTTGTTGGCATATTTAGACAACATATAGTCGACATAACATCACCTAGAATAGCACAATACAAGGAGAAATAACAACAGCAAAAAAAAAAGAAAGAAAGCAAATTGTTACGGTTAAACAAGTGTGTCTATTTATATGGTATTAATATTGATGGAGGCACAGACGAGAGGAAAATCGAAGAAGAAGATGATGTCATCGATACTAGCAGAACTAAAAACGACACAGTGGATGCAAATGCGTGTAATAATCAAACAAAATCGATTGATGGATTAATCAGAATGTTACTGAACGGTTATTATGCGAGCGAATTTCCTCGATTTAATCAGAATAAAACATATCGAACGATGCAAAAGGAGAAAAAACGAGGGAGAGGGAGAGAGAGAGAAAAAAAATCATATGAGGAAATATCATCAAAATAACTCGACAAGCGACAACCTTCAGTCAAGGTTGATAAAAAAAATTGAAGAAATCGTCGTACTAATCGATATCGTTTCTTAAATAGAAAAGAAAAAGAAACTTGAAAAGAAGCGCTTCAAAAACGACGATCATTTACCAACTTAATCGGGGTAATAGAAAATCTTTTAGAAATCATTTTCAGACATTGTGAAGAAAAGAAGAAAAAAAGGTCACTATAGCTATCGAAACGATTGCTCTCAATCGTGTAATCGATTAAAAAAAGAATAGATAGAAAGTGGGAGGAATAATAATGAACAATCATTGACACCATATGAAACCATATTCTAGTTAACCTTTTGTACATTTATGTGAAGAAGACAATAGATCACACTAGTTGAAATAGACTTCTCGCCAGGAGTAGTAATAATAATAACAATAAAGCAATAAGAAGAAAAAACTCGAGAATAAAGAAAAGGAAAAGATTTGTCTCGCCGTCTACATACGTGTGTGTATGAAAATGCACAGCTAACACTGAAATAGATGAAGATTGACATTTTATAGATAAAACCTTGAGCGTTCGAATAAATTGATATACATGACAATGAACTTTGATAGAATTAACGAGAGGATTAGTGATTTCAAATATACGTATGTATACATGTTATTCGAATACATTTTTACTTTTTGTTAACAAAATGTCCATGAGAGAGAAATAGAGAAAAGAAGTGATTAAATTACTATTTCCACTTGACTTTTAATATTAAGCACAAGAAAAAAGAACGATATATAATAGCGATACAATTTTTATGTAAGACTTACAGTTGAAAGAAAGGGGAAACAAAACGGTCATCGATCCTCAATTGAACCGAGCAGAAAATGAATAGGAATACAATTATCAGCGAGTATCAATAGAGGAAGTAACATGTGTTACACATGATCAACAAATACGAGGGCAGAGAGAGAGAGAGAGCGAAAGAGAGAAAAGGACAAATAGTACTACCGTATTATATATGTATGTGTGTGTATATGCATATATATACAGTATGCACTGGCATACCTTGGACTGCATGTTTATATATACGTAGAGATCAATCACATTTTGTCACGATATACACGTATCGATTCTTGTCAAGCGTACATATGTATACACATACATATATCTATATGAGAAAACGAAGATGAAGGAGTATGTCCCCGAAAGGCGACGATAATGACAACAGATCACTACCATTTCATTGTAAAACTATGCGATGATGTAAGTACGAGTAAAAATACGCTCGCGCACTTACATACTCATCAAACTATCATCTTCAATATGTTTATATAGCATCAACAAATGAGTGGTCACTACAAATATAATAAATCGATCTTTGACTGTTACTTTTTCTCTGGCTATAAAACTCTTATTCAATCTTTCGATCGATCGATCGATCCATCAGCTTGCTTACCTGACAATGAAACCAGATGACGGAGTCTTATGAATATGTTTATTATTCAAGAAGAAAAAAGAAACCAATTCTGGTCAACATAGAAATATAGTTAGATCATAGCCTAGTATGTTGAGCGGTAGTCTTTTGTTCTATTTCAAGTGGCTCTTTCTGGCTATGTATATATATCTATTCATCTATCTGTCTACAGTAGTCACTCATTAATAGTAAAAACAAAACTAACGAATGACTAATGACAATACAGTCAATTCTTTATCAATCAAAGATAAAAGATTGATGTTCTATTAAAAAATTCATACAACATTCTCACTCAACGAATCCTTCTATTCTTATCCTTCACCGATAACGAAGTAATTCGCTCGTTCATTCTACAAAAAAA
>Ga0209915_1001468_pt1 | contig 33010 bp, 45 predicted proteins | sample ThiBiot_750_plan_FD_183952 | JGI IMG/M metagenome (GOLD analysis project Ga0209915, IMG submission 183952) | Wastewater bioreactor microbial communities from Cape Town, South Africa - Thiocy_cont_750_plan (SPAdes) | ecosystem: Engineered > Bioreactor > Thiocyanate-remediating > Anaerobic-Aerobic... | reverse complement strand
TTTCGTCGTCTGAAATCCATTAGAAAACAATAATAGCAGTAAAAACAAAACCAAGGGAATTTCAATGTTAATAATATATACGCATATGTGCTATGAAAAAGAAAAAAGAAAAAAAAACGACAATAATAATAAAAAAAAAGAAGAAAGAAAAGCAGCATGAAGACGAATTCTGTCAATTAGGTCTGACACTTGTTTGATGACGACTTCCAATAACATTGATATTTTGTATATCAAGTTCATATGAATCCGATGATGCAGTCAATGGATTGAAATTTACAGGTATCGATACAGGATGACATTGTGATGGTTCGTTTACTGTCGAGGCTATACACGGGGCAGTTGCTGTTGGCTTTTTGAATGCATGAGATACAAGAGATGAATCAATACACATTGGAATATAATGTGTACCGGATGGATGAAGAACAAATATCGGTACTTTAATATTGGATTCAGTGGACGTCGATGGATTATCATTGTATTTCGAGCCTTCGACTTGAGATATAACACATATTTTGTCGTCATCACGAAGTTTTTTCGGCATTGGTTCACGTCGAAGAGATTGTGATCGTCTATCTGAGATTGTTAGATATTTTGGACGTTTTCTATCTGGTAGATCTAGAAATTCGAAATAATAAAAATACGATGAGCATGCGTTTTGTCGAAAAATCTTGTTCACCAGTCAGAGATTTAAGGTCGATTTCTTTCTCTTTGAAATATTCGGTTAACTCGGCAAGTAATTGATCACTATCGGAATATTGATCGAGAAAATCGAATACATCGGAAAGACCATTTCGATATCCAGTTCGGTAGGAATCAAGATTTGACATTGTTGTTTTCGCTAAAATAAAGAACAAAAAGAAAAGAAAAAGATAACGAAATTCTTTTCGAATAGTTTTCGTTTGTTTGTTACATTTTTCATGTAAAGTCGATATTAAATGTTTGACATGTTTGATCGCCATTTCGATAATTTCAGTTTTTTCAATACGCCGTTGATTATCAATAGTTTCATGAGGTGTTAGCTGCAGTAATTCATTCAAACAAGCATTCATACGATCACGACGACGTTTTTCAATCAAACGATGTGATTTTGGATCCTGAAAACGAATCATAATTTATTATATTAAAATTTTGTGAAAACGAACTCGTATGGGCATTTGTTTCTTCTTTCGGTATTCGCAATTGTCAGGTCCCGTTGTTCCAGCTTTCGATTGTCTGAAGAATTAAAAAAAAAAGACGCACGTGTTTGTATTTACATATCGAAGGACTTGATTACCTTGCTTGGTCCATTGAATCATCATCACCTGAATCGGTTAATGACCGATCATCAAGAACAATCTCCAATGTTGACGACGATATAGTCGATGATAAATAATCTTCACTATTACTTCTAGTATCCATAGTATCTGGTAATCTGAAATTGAAACAAATGAAATGAAATCAACGGCATATATACACGTATTAATATGGCAAAGCATAGCAATGAAGGTGACCTTGATCGGTTTGTATGATCAAAGGAAAATTTCTTTTTTTTCCTTTCGTTTTTTTTTCTCTCGTGTGATTTTACTGTCTTTCTGTATGAAAATAATACAATTGACTGTAGTTTTCGATCACATTTCTGCTGTTGTTAAATAGACATTGAATGACATGTAGCTGCACACTTTTTTCTGTTCTCCTTTCTGTACTAGTAGTTAATAAAAACGAGTCAGGTAAATTAATATGACAACTGCTGATGTATATGATGCGTAGATAATTTACACAGTAGATTAACGAAGCAGGCCAAAAAGACAAGGTCACCATTGATTGTCAAACTCTGCCGAACCTGAAAAAATTCAAACAAGTTGAAAATAGTTGAATTTCTTTCATTGTTTTAAAGTATTTTACTCTTTGAACAAACGAGAATAATTGACATAGATTTATTCGAGTTAACGGACAGCCAACTGAAGTAAAAATCGATCCTACGTCAATCTAGAATATTCTTTGCATTAAAAAAAAATCAAAATTACCCGTTTCGTTCTTTTTCAGAGAAGACCGCAAAGAAATTAGTTAGTTCGGCATAATGAGCTCTGATTAGTTTTAAAAAAAGAAACTCTTTTGGGTAAAAAATACGTCTAGAAAAAGAAATATATTGCTTACAAATTTAATTAAAAATGGAAATAAAACCCACTAAGTTACCTCTGAATAAGAAACAAGAACTTTCGATTCATTTAGTAGATATTTATAGGCATAGTATCCATTTGAACGAATAATACGAGGCACACATGTTATTCTTCTTCATACGAAGTAAAATATGTTTAAAGAGGAATGAGAAAAGAAAGAAAAACGAGAGCTTGAAAGAAAGAGAAGAGAAAAAGAGATCAGGTCATTAATTTTTTTTCTTCGTTCTTTTCTTTCTGTCTATTCTTTGAGTTTTTTGCACCCATATGAATATACAGTTACATTTTCGGCGACTCGAACGTGTACGACAGAAGCGAGAGTTGTTTTTTTTTCTATGTCACTCGGGTAAAAGGTTTCGGTCACCTTATGTAATCCGGAAAAGAACAGATGAAACAGTTTGTAACGAATTCTTCGTGCGACAAGATTTATGAAAAACGTTCGAACAAAAAAATTTTTTTGTGTTCTTATCGGAATGAAGGTTCTCGTGACGAAACATGAAGTCCACACAGTTCACGAACAGTAAAACTTGAAGGAATAACAGCAACAACAACAGCAAAGACATCTTTCGAAAAGAAAACATCCGGAAATTAGAGATTAAAAAAATATAACCTTCGTTTTCTTAGCAACGTTCTTGACACCATCAAGGACAATAGAAATATTAATAAGGCACGTCTATATTATTAAAATAAGTAATACCGTCTATTCCTCTTCTCTTAATATATATATGTGTGTGTGTCTGTGTGTGTGTGTGTAAAATAGACATAAATAATTAATCAAAAATACGATACACTTATCTATAATAGTGACAAAGAGAGAAAAATTTATGTTAAAATGAAGAATGTTTAAATTACTTACGAATAAAGCAAAGAAAAAAAAAGAAGAAAGACTTGAAATAAATGATCTACGTGAAGAATAGCAGTTTCTTATTTAAATGTATCTATGCATCATTTAGTCTGTGTCGTTTTTTTAATCTGAATACGTAAAAAATGTTTGTCCTTACATCGTCAGTCGAAGTCCATTCATCGAGAGTTTCAATTAAAATACAAACCTTCCAATTACAAAAAAACCGTCTCCTTATTATTTGTAGTAATCATATCAAATAAGAATACAGTTATCATCTGATTGACTTTATTTGTGATAGTAAAGACATCTATGGTGACCATCTATCGTACCTAAACGAATTCGATAGTCATCGACATTTTCTTTTTTATTTACGAAAATACGTCGAGATTTATTTATTTATTTAAATTAAAAAAAAACTACATTGAATTTGTATCATCATCATGATTATCTGTCGATTTGACTTCGGTTGTTTCGTCGTCGGCATATTTTTTCGCGAGATTCTGTTTAATAATCAAACCTCGGATAAGTTTTCTCCAATTCTTATAGATTCGTTCTTCTTTTTTCTTGATTTCTCGTTCTAAACTAATCTGTTTTTGTTGTTCGATAGCACCACGTAGACTATCTTCAAATTCTTTACAAATAACAATTCCTTCAATAACAGGATGAGATCCGCTACCATGAGCATCAAAACCTACGAACAAACAATTTGGCATGACATTGTCGAAACAAATTTCTCTTCTACCGGTTATGGCTTCAGCATAATTAATTCCTAATTTTTTACAAAGTCGAACTGCGTTCGGTTCAACAATATGCACACAACCAACCGGCAACATTTCAGGTTTAAATAAATCGACATTGCCGTATTCATTCGTGGGAACAAGTCCGTCTTGGGCTACCGGTGGAATATAATCCGATGTTTGCCAATAGCCGAACAGCTCTAGCTCGGGTCGGGTCGTCACGCCCATTTTTCGATCCATCTAATCGAGAAATGAGTCATATTCGTAGACATAGAAATCGTTTTTTTTTTCTTTTGTTACATTTTTTATTCGCCCATCGACGACCTTATACGGTTCTTCGTCTGAATTGACTTGTCGTGCTTCTTTAAGCCAAGTTTGTTTGGATCGAAGGACATGTATATTGTCTCTTGAATAGATCGGTTCATTCTACGTGAAATAATCGATTTGATTTTTCGTATGACTGATTCGAACTTGATTTACTTTCAACCAGCCGATCGGCGGCGTGTCATTAGGGAAAATGCCTTCGAATTTGAGCAATTTCGATTTGAGAACATAAAGTGGATGGCCAACTAATTCTGCTTTCGATTGAGGAATCGGCTGTTGAGCTAATCGATCTATGATTAAAGATAAACAAATATCGATTACGGATTCAATTTTTTTTCTTTTCTACTTTCGATTTGTTTATTTTCGATTAGTAATTGTTGATGTTTTTCTTTATCTTTCGGTTGATATTTGATCATTAGTTTGTCGTACCATTTCGGATCACCGTTTGTTTTATGTTGAATATGAGATGTTCGATATACTGTTGTCAACCATTTCTGTGAATATCGTTTTGTAACATCTTTGGCATAGAAACTTGATGGATCAACATCGAATGCCCAAACATAGAGCATAGGAAATTTGATATTCATTTCGAAATCATTGAGACAATTAATTTTTGATGTATAGATATCAATTGGAATGTAACCGTCTTCGTTTGCTTCGAGAAAGAGTTCGATCCAGTAATATCGAGGTTTTAGCGTTTTCGCTTTTGTTTTTTCTGGACTTATAGCTCGATTATTCCGTATAATTTCATTCGACTGAGTCGATACAACACGAGAAATATCCGATGAATGATCATAGACATGAAGTTTTGATAAATCTTCACTCGTTGTACTGCTACTGTTATCATCATCATCGGTAAGCATTTGTTGTTGGTTTTTCTTGATTGTTTTCTTGAGACTTCCATGAGGAATTCGAAGTTTTTCTTCTTTTTCCGTTTTAGGCCGAATCGGCGGTAGATCAGCTGTGAAAACTAATCGACATTCGTATTTTAACAAACGAACATAGATGGCAAATAGAATAACTCGAAGAGATGAATTCGATTTTGTTAAATGTTCGCTCATAGCTTGACGTAGTTTTTCGATTGTTATGACTTGTTGATTTTTTTCGTCAGTCGACGGTCGATCAATACGAATGAAAATCTCGTCGAAATATTTTAGTAATCGATGTATATCATTCATATTCGTTGATTTTGGTTTATAGACTAGAGTATTTGCGATTGATTCATCGAGAAGAGAGAACATGAGTGATGAAAGTTCTTTATTGTTGATATAGGTTTTGATTAAATAAAAACCATGACCAAGATTACAGACAATGTGATTTTTGTGTTTACGAAGAAAATTCTTTTTCAAGACGCGTTTCAATTCAAGTTCGAGTTGATGTTCTTGAGAATTCAGATTTTTCTTACGTTTGCCTTGAGCTGCAGCGACTTCCTCGCGTGTTAAACTAATTTCGACTTCTTCCGATGGAACACCGATTGTTTGTTTGCCTTCATTTTCTTTTAATAACTTGAGATTTGAAAAGAAAGGACAAATTACTAATGATCAAATAACAACATTAAATTTATACTTTTTGAAGAAGTACGTCTTCGTTTGATTTAGTCGGTACGTCTACCCACATCGTCTCATCATCATCCTCATCGGAATCCGATTCATCATCTTCCGCATTCGTAATTATAACTTTGAATAAAATTTAGTTATTTCAGAAGATCGATTTAATGTATTAATTTACTTCGGGGTGGGACACTGGAACTGGCAATTTCCTCGGCTGATGTTGTATTTTGATCATTATTAGTAGTCGAAGTTTTTGCTTTTCGTTTGACTGATTTTTTTGGCTGTTTCACCGGCGAAGGTTGGCTAAAATAAGGCGATGTTTTTGTTGTTGAGGTTGCTTTTCTCTTTTGTCTTTTTGTTGGAGTTATTTCTTCCAAATCATCATTCGACGGACGTTTATTCGAAATTCTTTGAGTAGATTTTTTCGGTTTCATTTCAATAAAATCATCATCATCATCGTTATTCTCAAGATTTTGATCAATGATCGTCACTGGTTTTCTCGATCGTGTTGATCGTCGTGTCACACTCATCATTCGAATTATAAAATATCATTTTTTTTTCTCATCTAAAAATAAATAGTACATATTGCATAATCACAAAAACAATGATTGGATGTCGAAGTCAAAAAGGAGTCGCTAGACGTCGTGTTCCGGTTTTATAAAAAAAATGTTTTTGTTTATATGGCAAATAAATCTATTTATTGTTAGATAAAACTCCTAATTGATGTACAAAAATCACCGAATTAAGTTGCTTTTTTATGTCAAGATGCTTGTTCGCCTGGTTTATTCGAATACGCTTCTTCTACCGGTAGGAATTGTTGTCTACGATTATCGATCAGTGCGCCCAAATAATCTTTCAAATCATCGATATTCTTCTGTAAATTGTCTATTAAATGTATTTCATTTCTGCTTTGACAACGTGTAATTTCTGCTTCCAAGTAATTAATTCCCTCACAACACATATATGCGCGTAGGTCAACAAGTGATATAGTAGTTTTAATCAAACGTGGATCGGATATAACTTTTGCAAATTGTCGTTCGAGATCATTGTTCAATTCAGAATGAAATATCGATACGTGTTTAACAGTTTTCAATTGACAAAACATTTCAATCAACGTTGGAATCTGAGTATTATTCGACAGAGGCAGACCAACATCAAATATATTATCTCTGGCAATGATAATTTCTATACAATACGGTTCAGTGATTGGATTTATGAATCGTAGGAATTCAGATATGTCGTTGTACGATCGTAGCCAGGAATTAAATAGATTACTTTGATTGTAGAATGGTGCGTGTGATTCGAGAGTAGCATCGACAAATAATAGATATTTTGAGGTCATGAGATATAAAAAAAAATGTTCTATCTAAAATTCAGGAATAGATATCTATATTTAATCACGAGTAATTTTATGTTCTTTCAAGTTTTGATAGAAAAAATCTGTTTGTTGAAAAAATGTCTTTTTCTCAGGCTGATTTGTTTGACAAAATGATCGATACAAATGATCGGTATTCAATTTGAGATACAGTTGATCTTTTGTTGAATATGTTCCGTGAATAATTCGTCGAGTCGATAGATTCATTGCGTATTTTGAACAAATATAAATGAATTTTATCGATTGAACTGGTTCGAATTGATTGATAACATTTTCAAGATTTTTCTCATTGGATTCAATTATCAATCGAATATTCCCGAGAATTTCATCGGATTCGATTTGAGATTGAAGGAAATTGATACACGGTTCAACTTGATAGAATGTTACTAGAGCAGCAGACGTTGGGAGTTTACTTTTCAGTTCATATTCATCTTCGTGTCGGATGGCAGATGGCGAATGAATGAGTTGAACATAGAACAAATCTTGTTTACTCGAAGGCGAATAAATCTTTCCAATAGTCGCATATAAATCGTCCATGAATTGTTTCTCTCGATTTTGATATTCCATTTCGTATAATAACGAATAGATTAAATCATTAAAATGCGTATCATTTTCAGCAAAGGAAATTATCTTCGATTGTTGATACCGTTCGGGTATGTACAAACCCGCACGGATATAAATAACAAACGATTGGATAGTCTTAATTGACTTCGTGTAATCATCTAGATCGTCGGTATTCTCGAAAAACAGAACACCGCTGTCATCGAGTTTTGATTTGATTTGTTCGTAATGAGGATTTCCTCGAAATGAATTTGGCAGACCAACAATAGCATAAAGCGGATCTAGACATACAAAATTTTATTTCATTTTCAACTTTTGATGTTTTTTTTTTTTCTTACTTAGTAATTTCGATTCAGGAATCAATTTTGCGATATCAAGTGGTGTACTTTCTGCAGGTAGATCATTCTCATCGATCAGCTGCAAATATATAACGGGAATATGTTCCGAACCAGAGAGATTGTCGACTTTTTTTATTCGAAAAACTGAGCCAACTGCAAAGAGATATTCATCTTCTTCCTCCATCGTCGAAAAACTAGTCACTTTCGCATACGGTCGAGTATTTCGAATCGATGAATCGACTTCAATACAAAATATCACCGGTCTATTCGACACGGTTCCTTCATCAACCGAACCGCCAGCAAATAGCAAAGCGATATCCAACGATGCAGTCGTCGAGAGAAATGAATTGCACGAAACTATACCACCAATATGCTGTATGAACTCGTCGATTTGATTTGTTGACAATGTTTGACCACGATACAATGACAACATTACTTGGTCATGGATTTTCATCTGTTGATGTAATTCATCGAGTTTTTGATAGAGATCGTAGATATAAAATCGATATTTCTTTAGCAAATCGATGTTTTCATCACGAAGAGCTTGATTGATTAAACGAAAAAAACAACTGTCCATTGTGTACCATTTAATAGCATCGTTTGAATAGTAGTTTCGTTCGAATTGATCGATTTGTTGAAGATAGAATTGGTTCGAACTTAATCTACGACGTAGTTCGTCGATCATGATTTGTTTATCATCGGATGTACGAGATGTTTTAAGGATGAGATCGATAATTGCACGACTACGACGGAGTCTAGTTGGATCGGTATCAAAAGAACTAAAACGTAGGGAACGTTCTTCTTTCTAGAAAACAAAACGAATCAATATATCAATCGTAGTCAAGAGCATGTTCACAAACTATTTCAACAAATTTATTGGAAATTAACGATGTATCATCGATCCCAGCTGTTAGATCAGTGTTAAATTGTTCAAAAAGTTTATCTGAATCACGATAAATTCCTCTTACATTCGAATAGTTTTGAATCGATCGTCGAATTGGTAAATTTCGATGTGAACAGAAATAAATGGCATAGATTTTCTCTGTATGCTCGTAAGAAACTAATTGCTCAGCAAGAGCATACGGTAATATCAAATAGATCTTTAAATTCGATTGAATCTGTTCGTTGAGAATATATTTTTGACATTGGTCAATATTGGAAAAATATTTCCATTGATTCGGATAGATTGCCAATTGAAAACGTTGTTCAATATGTGTTAAATCAGCATCAAGCCAGACAAAACTCGCTTCAGGTCTGTAGGATTTATAATTTGATATGCCCATGTTTTGCATGGGCGTATACGAGACCGTATACGAACAAGCACCTTTCTCATGAACGACTGTCGAACGAGTTGAATCCGATGGTTCATCGACGGTTTTCCTTTCGGATGTTGTTTCTCGACGAACTAGTTGAAACTAGAAGAAGAAGAAAATTTTGAATTCGAAATTGAAAATCTTGGATGGATTTACTTCATTCTTGAGATAACCTTGTGCTAAACAGTCGTCGTACCATGTATTTGCTTGCGCAGTGATTTTATTCATTCGATCAGCGAAATTTAAATGTGCTCGTCGAAGAGCCGAACGAAAACGGATATTATCACTGAAACTTTCGATTTTAAGTGGTGTTAAACTTCGAATTTGCCATGATTGAGCATGTTGAACGAAGAAATTCCATTTAATATCATCTCGAATCGATTCATTTTCAAGAAATAAACATAAATCTTCGTCATTAATCACATGTTTCACTGTTGAATCGGGTTCATTGATAATCATTTGTTTACTCCATTCATTTGGTATACTCGTTTGATTTCCATAGAGATACAAACGAATCGGACCAAGAGTTCGCAACCAACGACAGATCGTTTCAGGTTCTTCGTTTTGAAATATTAAATTACCGTATGGAAATTTGTTGTAGATTTCATTTTTCGGAATATATTCGTCTAATGTACGAACTATTGCTTGAGAATAGCCAAGTTCCACGCCTAAACACGAAAAAAAACACTCGTCGTTTCAAATTTCAGTTCTCGTTTTTTGTTGAATATTTACAAATCTGTTGAATACGTTCGACAGTATTACTCAAATTTTTAATATCAGTGTTCAGAGGTATGATCAAAACATGACAAGGTTCAGCCTAGAGGAAACAATTCGAAAGTTATTGTTGTTGTTTGTAAATGAATATGCATACTCGTAGATTTGACATTAACCATTCTCTTGTTTTATCTGCCTTGCGTAAGTAGATTTGTGAAAGTGGTATTTTATGATTCTTCACGGCTTTCTCTGCTTCGAATCTTAACTGATGAATATAGAATAAACCAATGACAAGATCGATTAGTTCTTTTGGAATATAATATAATTTTGTGTGTTGTGAACGAGGTATAGAGCTTTTATTCCAAATAATAAATACGGCTAAGATTTCAGCAGTTTTTTCCATTTGATCGTAAATTTCACTGGCATTTGTCTCGATTGGTTCGAATAATAAAACAAAATATCGTCTAATTTTTGAATTGTCAGCTGTATTTAGTTGAAATAATGCTTTCGTGTCGAAAATATATTTGATAGGCAATGGAAGACACGGTTCGAACGCATCGGAACCTTCAGGAGTCGTTAATATGTACGTAGAATAAGTTATTTCACACATAATTCGATCTGAAAATAAGAATATTTTATACTGGTTTTTTCCAATGTATGAGTGATAGAAGAAAAAAAGAAAAACAAGCGATTTTTCTTCGCACGTGGACGACGGTATAACCCTTTTTTTCTGTTCTCTGTTAACAACGCTTTAAAAAAAATACAGACTCCATTTTGCAAACATGCGTCACATTAAAAAAAGAAAGAAAAAGCAAAAAAAAGATTTATTCGAGAACAAATGACACATTTTTTTTAAAAATGTATAAAAAGTCACGATTAAACATTTACATCGTAAGCAACATCACTGATTCTTGAATCATCTTGCGCTTCATCACCGGACTGAGTCTAATAAGACAAAACATTTATTTAACAAGCAAAACAATCGATGAATGTATTTATTTAATGAACTGACCGGTCTCGGAATATTTTGAGCATTAACTCGAAGTTGTTGTGCCAATTGAACATTAATTTGTAATTCATGATATCGCAAGCGATCTCTCGCAAATTCCAATGCATTCAGAAAGTCAGCTCTTACTTGAATTGTTTCAAACATGTTAAAATCCTTTGGAATGATTGCATCACTTTGCAAAAGGCCGGAAAATCGCTGACGTAGATCACCAATTGATTCAGGAGGAATACCTGGTGCTGCCACGAATGTGCAAGGATCAGCAAAGTTGACATTGATACCTTCAGTATGATGAATAATTAAGTCATGAAGAGCTAAATTTATACTCCAGTCATTCGGACCGGGCGGTTCGTGTCCGACGATATAAATTCGAATTATTGATAATTTCTGAATTGTCTTAATAAAATTACCATTATAAAGTGTTCTTAAATCATTTTCGTATAGTGCACCAAAAGAACTATTTTCACTTCCACCAACGTATTGAGATAATGTGTGTACCGTAATTGGATGTTGATGTTGATGTTGAGGTGACAAATCAGAAACTAAAATTTGAAATAATTATAAATATAAATTCTTCACAGTTTTTTTTAAATAATATATACTCATGCTGCGTATATATGCACATGCAACATTAAACGATATTCGACTCACATTGTATGGAATCAACAATACATGACAACCTTTGACCTAGATAAACAAGATTATTTTAAATATGAACATTATATGTATTATTCGAAATACCTTGAGGATCGATTGTAAGCTGTTAGCTAAACTATTGCTTGCTGACCGTAGTGAAAGACTGAGATTTTTGGAACCGCGTTCGTGCAGAGTTAGACTTGATTGATCAAGATACTGAATTATATCTGATCGAATCTTGTACAATATTGCTTTTGGTGAGGTGGAAGTAAAACATAGATAAAAAGGATTTCTTTGATTATTATGTTCACAGAAGTGGTAAATAACATCATAAAATTGACTTGGTTTTGTTGCTTTTATTCGATTAATTCGATTAATGATCTCATTTGATGGATTTAGCAACAAAATAAAAACCGAATAGTTGAGTGGAAGTGCATTTATCCTATGTTCGAACTCATCAATTGTATGTGTTGTTCGAGTAAATTTGTTTCGATCCACCTGAACATCGCTATATCCGGTGATATCTATACAGTCGATAGTTGCTGGCATTTGTTAATCTACAATAGAAAACTCAATTCAGACAAATAAATTTTATTTAAAACAAAGCGTCCGAAATCGAAAAAAGATAAACATATTTACTCATATAAACCGTTATGTTATGCGTCTATCTGCCTATAGAAGTCAATAATGAATGAAGGAAAGCAAGAAAAATAATAGTCAAAATCAAATAGTACAAGTTGGTAATTTCCAACCTTTGAAGTACTCTCCGGTTTTTATTTTAATAAAACGAAAATATTCTACACATATAAGCACTTTGAAATCGATTTTAATTACATGTTAAGGGAGGGTGTTCTCAGAGATAGTACCAATTCGAAATGAAAAACAAAATACAAATTTCATTTCCTCAAGCGACGAGTGACATCTAATATTTTGTCTTGATTTAAAAAATATTTTTCATTCAACAGAAATTTCTCCGATTCTTATGCAAATATTTTGAAATATGATTTCGGTTGAGTTCTCGAAAAATTTCAAATTTTCGGTGAATAACCATCTTTAGTCATATTTCACTATAAAAGAATTCGAAATTTTTACAAAAAATAAACCAAATTTCAAATGGCTACTGTTGAACAACCGACGTCTGCTGAACTCAAACAAGAAGCAAATGAATATCTACAACGTGCTGCAAATCTTGAACGAAATAAACAATATGACGAAGCATCCGTACTCTATCGACGTGTCATTTCATTAATTCAAACACACGAAGGTGCATCAACTGTTGACAATGAACTTTCATCAATAAAACGTAATGCCAACCAACTATTACTTCAATCAGCATTACATAAAAATCAATCATCAAATTCGACTAATACATATCAACATATGGTTCGAGAATTGTCAACTCATATTCCTCAAACAACAAATCAAAGTGATTTATCCGAACAAGTTTTCGAAGATCCAACAGCATTTCAATCTGTCACTAATGAAAGCAATGCAATTGTTCTATTTCAACTCGATACCGGTGCTAAACTGTTCTACTTAGCAAAAGATGGAGCAATTCAAACTCCATCCGAAACACTGCCTTTAACTATATTTCAAGTCAAGTACGAACGAAAAATTTGACTTGATTTTTAACCTGAAATGATGTTCTAGTGAAGACAATGAAACATGTGGTTTGTTAAAATTAGGCACATGGATTTACCCATTGCATCCGAAAGTTTCACCAGCATTTAAAACTGGTTATGATGCATATATATTTCCAAATAATACATCTGTTGGTACGAAATGATTCCTAATTTGATTTCGGTTTTCGAATTCTGTTTGAATAGGTGAATTTGTTGGTTTAATGTTCGATGAAACAATCTCACCGGAAATTCGACATACTTTCGAAGATATTCTATCTACTTATACAGTTTTTATGGCCCAACAAGGCACACCAACCGTAACAAAAAACTCGAGATTTATTTTCATTCAAAATCAAAGTTGCTTTTTAGTATGGTGAAGCATTAATACCGGACAAAAATAAATCAGAAATCATTGGTCGTGATGAAGCAATTGCTGAAACGGAAACACCGTATGATAAAACAACAAAAACAGGCAAATTAGCAGCATCACTTATTACTGGTTTGATATTTTAATATTTTTTTTTAAATTTGATATCAAATGAGATTTGATCTAGGAACGAGATTTTTGACAAAACAATTAGCAACAGGTGTTGTTATGGCGGAGAATTTGATTGGTAAAGCATCGAAAAATGTTCAAGGTCGAATCGTTCCTAATTCTGAACCAATGAAAGTGAATCGAGGAGTACATGCTACTGTTCGTGGCATACGAGCTACGTCCAATGTTACTGTTAAAGCCAGCAGCTATGTTGGCAAGTATTTCATCGATTTTTTATGACTATGTTCAATTCCGTTTATTTTCAGTATCGAAAATCGGTGATATGACGCTCGGTTTAGCACGAACATTTGCACCTACTTTTGGTAAAGTTGAGAAGAAAGTTCTCGAGGATGGTACAGTCACAACAACAAAACTTAGCGGATTGAGAGGCATCGGACACGCAGGGATTACGAGTAAGATCAGACGATGAAATTTGAATGGAAGATTTTCGTTTGTCATAGGTTTTGGTATTATCTATGAAAGTTCAGAAAATGCAGCTAAACATTTAGCAACTAATCTGGCAAATGAAACTATCGGTGTTGTTAAATATAAGTATGGATATTTTCAATCAAATCATTGTGAATGATTTGACATGTATTGTTCGATGTAGATACGGAGAAGATGCTTCGGTTTTAACAGAAAATGCTGCATATGCTCTTGGCAATGCTGCTTTAACTGCGCATTATGTAAGCGGAATTGGTCCAAAAGCGGTAAGAATTACAGAAGAAAGGATAATTTATCGCTTTGACATTTTGTTTAGATTGCAAGTAAAGTGGTCAAACAAACAGCCAAAGAAACAGCGAAAAATGCTTTCTTGTAAGCTGATTTTTTTGTGCATATGAATAACCAAGCAAGGATCAGACAAGTGCGACATCTATTCGTCCACAGATTCAAATCAACTATGATCACTTGATATTATTTTTTCTTAATTCTTTTCTAATAAATTAAAGTCTTGAATAAGTTGAAAATCTTATTTATTCTCATCGTACGTAATGAGAGTTTCTATTCGAATTGGAATCGATATCGACCATTCACGTAACAAGAAGAATTAGTTTTGAGTCAATAGTAGTACAGTAGTTTAGAAAACATTCACTTCATCTCATCTGATTTCGTTTGATCTTGATCGATAAAAATTTACTTCTATTTCTAGATCATCTACAAACAAACATGACTCGTGTCAAGTGCTCAAAACTACGCGGAAAAAAACCCGGTCAGCCATGATTAAATTATTTGTCTCGTTGTATTTCGAAATCGTTTCGTTTTAGATGAACTTCAAAAACAATTACAAGAATTACGTCAAGAATTAAACACCTTACGTGTCGGTAAAGTTACCGGTAGTGGCGGTGCACAAAAATTGGGCAAAATCCGTAATGTTCGTAAATCGATTGCACGTGTTCTTATTGTTATTAATCAAACAACAAAAGCAAATTTACGTGCTTTATATCATGGTAAAAAATATAAACCAAAAGATTTACGACAACGTAAAACACGAGCTATCCGACGATTGTTATCACCCAAGGAAAAATCGGTTCAATTGAAAAAAGTTCAACGACGACAATGGGCGTTTCCACAACGTACTTATGCAGTCAAAGCTTGAACAATGAATACATACGAAACAAATTAAATTGTTTTGTTTAAAGAAAAAAGAAAAAATATATATATTCAGTTCATATTTGTCATCCGCATGTAACATCAAGTTTAATAAAAACGAAAATAAATGAATTTATATTAAAAAAAAAAGCACAAAGTTGTTCTTCTCAATTAGATACTAAAGTTAAGAGAAATAGATAGAAAGAAAGTAACTAAATTAGAAAGAGACGAGAGTTTTCCTAAATTAAATAGAGAAAAGAAAAGAAGATCGAACGAAAAAAAAAAGATGGGCCTGACCGGTGATCGAAACCGGAGCCTCTCGCACCCAAAGCGAGAATCATACCATTAGACCATCAGGCCATGACATTCTAGTTCACACAAGAGTTTTCCAAGGTCAGCTGATGATCTTAAACTTTGAAAATCTCGACAAAGCGAAAAAAAGACGGGCCTGACCGGTGATCGAAACCGGAGCCTCTCGCACCCAAAGCGAGAATCATACCATTAGACCATCAGGCCATGACATTCTAATTCACAGAGAGATTTCCTGAGATCATTAGATAATGTTAGACTTTGAAAATCTTTGACAGAACGAAAAAAAGATGGGCCTGACCGGTGATCGAAACCGGGACCTCTCGCACCCAAAGCGAGAATCATACCACTAGACCATCAGGCCGTGTTATCTAAGTAGATCCAAACTGTTGCGCCTCATGTATCTCAAGTTCACGCTCTAAGTCGATTGTGTCGCGATTTGAAAAGGTTAACGAAATCATTGAATAAAAGTGCATACTTTTCAAGAATTGCTATTCGCTTGACTTAATATCTCGATTTTTGTTAAGTTAATTAAAATTCAAACATTTGAATTGCCTGAGGTGCTGGTGCTAGTTTGAATAACTTCTAATCTTTTCCGCGAAAATAATACTGAGAGAAGAGAATATTTTAGCATCTATTCTGAAAATAGTTACGATATGGACAGGTTTCGGATGGTTACAAAGTCTTACTTCGAAATTATTTCGAAAAAAATTTCAATCACGAATTAAAATAATAGTTTTCTCGATTTCCGGCTAACTGACGACATTTGACAGGAAGGTGAACTTGAGAACTATCGTATTTATACTCAAACAATTGACTTTGAACACAAGCAAACTAGGCATATTTTCAATTAATAATTTATTTTGATCATGTTCTCAGTTATCAGAGGGCGTGACTTAATCCTTAAGAAAGTTTAAAAATATATATCCGCAGTCTTGATCAATTTCCTTTTTAAAAAAAAGTAGATTGTATTTTATCATATATATATATAAACTTGTTTTTTACTCAAAAAGAAAGTAACAAAAAAATGAGTAGCACTACGCAAATCAGTACAATGTCAAGTTCAACAACCACAACAACGATAAATTGGGATTACATTTATGCAATGTTTCCTAATCCGATGATCGTTGTTCAATTCTATCAAATTGGATTTCCTCTAACACTTCTAATTGGTTTTATCGGTAATTTTGCCAGTATATTTATATTCTTTCAACCGTCATTACGAAAAGTATCAACCAGTTGTCTATTTATTCTTTTGGGTATTGCTGATACAGTGGTTTTATTCATGTATATTCTCGATATCGTTGAATTTGGATGGAGAGTAAGCACAGATTTCATTTGTTCTCAAAATCTTCTTCAATAAATGAACTTCATAGATTCCATTCTATAAAAAGATGGCATACGATGAAATCTGTAAATTTCGTTCATTTATGATAAATGTTTTTCAAGTCCTATCATCATGGATATTAGTTGTAATTTCAATGGATCGATGGATTCGTACACGATTTCCTTATAAATCACTTTCATTGTGTACACCAAAATATGCTCTATTAGTTGTGAGCATTTTACTCGTGATTATTAGTGGATTACATGTTCCTTTTCTTACGCCTCTATTCGGAACGTTGATTCCTGGATTTTCAATACTCGCATGTGGACCTTCAACAAACTATGTGAACTATTTCATATTCTACTATCTTCAATGGTCTATAATCCAGGTAGATTAATAATATTCAAAAGAAAATTCAATCATTTTTATTCAAATTTAGATTGTTGTTCTATGTATTTTACCCGTAACTCTTATGTTCATATTTTTGATTGATATATTCGTAGTTGTTCGTGTACGTAAACGGGCTGTTGTCCACACAATTCAGTCGATACTACTCGATCGGCAATCACGACGTCAAAAATATGTTCAAATGCAAATGTTAATCCTGATGTTATCAAGTATTGTCATGTTTTTATTAACAATGTTACCTGTTTCGATTTATAAAATAACTTCACCAAGACAAGCCAATCTTAGCAGTGAATTTCTCACCATAGTCAATATTTGGACAATTTTCGGATGGATTCAAAGTCTTAACTATGCAGTACGGTTTTCTCATGTTTTTTTTTCATCATCATTCATTGATTGTATTTGATTAGATACATTTCTACAGCCATTGTCTTACATCGACTTTATTTAGAAAAGAATTCAAACAACAAATCCAACGTATTTTCCTTTGCAAACCAGTTCAATTGCATTCTATTGATCAGACAGTAACTAAACGTGATACTCGCTCGCAAATACCTTGACAATAAAATCACATTGGTTTTTGTTGTTCTTCTCCTTGTTGTTTGCAGTCAGTTGAAATTAATTAACTATTTTTTGAAGTATTCGAAGAAGATTACATTTTTTCAAATTCATCCTTGAATACCCTCTTCTCTTAACTTGACGTCTAGAAGAGAATATTTCACGGGATTCGAAGAAAAAAAAACGCAAAATGTCATCAGACAGTTCTCTTATGTTCATCGATTTTTCAAATACTTATCTATATTTTCTCGAAAAGGTCATATTCAATTGCGAGTAAAACTATTCAACCTGATGTTTATATCATCATCATCATAACAAAAACAAGACGATCGAACATTTTCTCTCGAGATAATTCTTGCCAACATGCCATGTCATTGCTTATCAATATCGACAAGAATAATATTTGACCATTGACGATCGTTTCTTCTTTCTTCTAATGTGTTTATGCTCATCTTGTTCACATTAATTTCTACTTGATCACCATCACAAATGTCTTGCATATGTCCGTTAGAAAACATTCAATCGTCGCGTGCCTTTTATTATGATTACGATTGCTCTTCGAGACATTGAGTTCGACCAAAAAAACAACTGACGACTACGATTAGCTCGATAATCAGTTTTTTTTTCTTCTTTTTATTCTATTTATTCATCTTTGAACTATTGATGTATTATTCATTGTGACGGTTAAATACGAGCTAGAGGAAAAACCTTGATTTGTTATTCATCGTTCAATGTTATTTTTTTAATCAACAAACGACGAGAACGCTGAACTTCGTCGATTGTCTGTGTCAAAATCGAATTGACTTTATTTTAAAGAGTACTAAACAACATCGAAATGTATATTTGTCACTTCATTCACGCACAGTAGGACAACTAATTGCACTAAGATAAATGAAGTATGAGACAAGGTGTGATTTATCCAAGAGAAGAAAACTAAATGAGATATGTCAATCCGTCGATTTGTATGCACGACGTTTGATCTCATTTCTTCTTCTTTTTTTCGATTATCTCGAAATCCCATTTGAGAAATGGGAGAAAAAAAACCGCAATGAATATTCTATTTATTGTTTTTGTATATCTGTCGCTCGTTTTCTCGTCATATTTTAATTCGCATAGCTAAGTTAGATATCTTCTTTCTTTCGTTCTGATTCCATTAGTCTGAGTTTATTTTTCTTTTCTCTCTCTCTCTTTCTCGTCACAGGAGAGAACGAGAGGAGGAGAGAAAACGACAAGAGAAAGAATAAGCATAATCATCATTCTCTTTGTATACATTGTCTCATTCATGTTCTAGTTACTAACAACAAAAAAACCGAGAGAAGAAATTCACGGAAATAATATGACGATCGGTTTTCTCTTTCGTAAGTCTAAACAATCATCGAACTCATTTATCTCGATTGATTTTCTCTATTTCATTAGTCATATTCATCATTAAAATCATCACAGCTGCAGAAAATTTCCCACGAATTCTCACTGAAACGCATAATGAAACATTAAATCTATCATCAACGGCAACATTAACTTGTCACGTACGTGATTTAGGTGATCATCATGTAACTTGGTTTAAAATTGATCCTTATACATCTCAATCGTCGCCGTTAGCCGTTGGAAAGCAATTATTTACAACTGATAAACGTTATTCAATTTCATTCTATTCAACATCATATCGAGAATCATTTTGGTCATTAGAAATCTACGAATTAAATCTCGACGATGAAGGTACATATGTATGTAAAATAGCTAATCGACGAGCAAGTGTTAGTATTTATATTAATTTACATATTCAAATGCCAATGATTCTTTATCCAACACGTGTTTATACTGAACCCAATCGAACAATTCAACTTAATTGTAGTCTTCTTTTTCTCTCCGATGATTACGCAAAGATAACGAATAAATCGATGATTAAATGGCATTTTCTCTCGCATCGTCTTAATCGAACGAAAATTACCGATATACATATAAAAAAAAGTTCGAAAGAAAATATGCTAACGTCTATTTTAATTATTCATCATGCTCAAACGTATCATACAGGATCATGGACATGTGCGTATCGAAGTCAACGACAAACAACTAAAGTAATTGTTGAAAAAGGTAATGAAATATAAACGTGTTTCCATGGATTTTATGTTGAGTATTTTTAGATATTTTAAAGTATCATCGTGTAAGTGCATTACTATCGAATCAATCGACGAGACAAATGTTTTCGAATGAAGTTTTTTTCTTTATTCTTCTTTGTTGTTGTTTATTTCGGAATTCTTATTAACAAATTGAGTCTTTTTTTTTGTTGTTGTTCTTTTGAAATTAATTCTTTGTAATGAACAGTATATTTATCTCGAAGAAATTTAAATAAAATATGTCAGATGAAATCATTTTCAAGTGCAGCTACGTTGTCCTTGACGAATTAGTCAAGCGAAAATCACTGACATTCATTAAGAGAAACAAACGACTTGAGTCATCTTACAATCTTTTATCTGAAAAATGAATCTTTTGTACTAATCAAAAAAAAACTACGACGAAGAAGAATATGTTTATCGTCTAGTCGAAACTCATTGAAGAAAAAAGACTAATTGAAATCAGATGAAAATTCATTATTTTCAAATCTCACTTCTATACAGACAGATTGTCTCTTGATTATAAAGAAGAAGAGAAAGAAGAAAAAGAAAGGTCACTCTCTTCAGAATTACTGTATAATGTGCGCATTCAATGTTTCTTGATGAGAATAATCAAGCAAAGGTCCTTCTTCTTATGTCAGTCGATGATCTTATTTTAATTATTATCAAGCGAAGAGAGAATTTGCATGGAAATTCTATTGTCAATTGTCGAATGAAAATCGTATGTATATTAACTATGATGGAAAAGATTGCATGGACAATGACAAGATATACTTGAACATGTCGTGTGTATTTTGCTCGATGTCATCAAAGCGAACAAATGATGATGAAGAAAAGGATTGACAAGACAGATGAAATAAGATACAGTTTTTTGCATGTTGAGAAATGAATTTTTAAAATGTAGAAAAGAAAAATCATTGAAATTATGACCGGTTTTTGATCATCGAAACGATGGAAAGAAGAAAATCAAGTCTCGTTTTTCTTGTCGACAAATTCCAAGGACAGACGCGCGGTTATATCGTGAGAAAAAGCGATGCATCCGGTCTTGACTATGTAATAAACTCTAATGACATGCAAATTCAATTTTTCAAGAGAACAACAATAGTAATTATTTAAAACAAATTTATTCGTTTAAATAAATAAAATAAAAAAAAACACACGAGAAAATTCCATCGAATTTACAAACAATCTCCACTATGTTTCGATCCTTTTTGTTTACATCCATTTCCATTTGTTGTTGCTGCTGCTTGTTCTTGGATTTCGCAAGCGTGAGACAGTGTCAATTGAAGTCGACATCCATAGATAAACAAACCTTAAAGTAAAATAAAGGAAAAACAAGGTATTCTACATCGTAGTGATTCAATTTTCAGACTAGCTAAATACGGATTCCATTCACTTTTGAGTGCTCGAGCAAGTATCGGTTCATGTGGCGTAACTGAATGTGAAATCGCCAATGCTAATTTATCTCGTTGTTCAATGAAATAAGCTAATGTACATGGTCCATGTTCATTTCGAAGCCAATGTTTGTAATCAGATGCTGACATTTTCAATGGACCATCGGTGCCAATACGTTGATCATCTTGTATGCCATGTGCACGTAGCAATGTTAAATCATCATGAACTTTCAAAGAATCAGCACCGATATTTTCCAAGAAAATACCGTGACCATTTTTCAATGAATTATACGATGGATCGACGTGTAATGAGAACGGTGGATGTGGTTTTTGAAGAAGATTACTAATAGACATTTGCTGACGAAATGCCGTGAATAGACGACCGTCACCACAGAGAATATAGACTCGTAGAGTTGGATGTGTTGCATTGTTCCTATCAGGACTGAGATAACGTTCTAACATGTAGAGAATTTGAACACGTTGATATTGAAGAAAATCGTTGACCGAACGTTTTTTGAAATAATTAAATTGCAAACCAAGATCTGTTCGTTGTTCGGCAACGGTATAGTCAACATTGACGAGTAAATCTCGTATATGAAAAGCACTTTCTGCTGCTGCTACTGTCGGTTCATTGATGACTTCAATTGGATACATATATCCGTCGTTTGGTAGATCTTTTTTATAAGCATGAATGGCACTGTGTACGTGAGACATAACACCACGTATTTGATTGATTCCAAGACGAGTTAAGAACGATGTTTTCTCATCGTTGGTATCGACATTGAGACGTGGAATATCGAAAGAGAAAATAAAAGACAAGTTTTCGTTTTGAATTTACTACTTATCATGTCGAATTAGAAATAGAAGTACACGCGAATCGGGATGAACCGATCCGTAAGCAATGTAGGGTCGGATAATTTTGGGATCTTTTCGAAATTTTTGAATGGCAGTATCAACGGGAAATGGGAGACTGTATGCACTGAAACGATGATAGGATACATTCAATAGTGATTGTTGTTCTTCAGCTGTCGGTGGAATCGGTACTGGCGGATGAACACGAGTAAATGAACCGAAATCACCATTGGCTCGTGTTGTTGACAAACGAAATAGATAATTTCGACATGTTTGCATAATCATCGGAAGAAAATGCGTGTTGTATTCATGCACCATTTCCAAATAAACAATCGTTTCGAAATGTTTTATATGATTTGCAAAGTGACCTTGACTAAAAACATGATCTAAGACGGCTGATCGAAGGTAATTTTTCATTTCATTGAGACCATGATCAGACTTTTTAAATAGACAAAAAGAAATGAGTGTGTTCGGTTTAATAAATCGAACTACTCACACGACATTGATGAACAGCAGCCCATTCATAGTAGAAATCACTTCGCATTTGCACGTGATTGACTGTTTTCGGAATTTCTTCCATGATAAAACTGTCTCGAAGATGAATCGGTCGAGCGCCTACACTGCGATACAAGAGCGTTTCTGCATGTGTTAAGCCGGAACCTTGCGGTAGACGAAGTTTAGGAAAATGTTCCGGTGGATGATTTCCATTGATGAATTCTTGAATAATATAATGAAATGTTGTGAGAAGATTACCGTGACTTGCAATGATTGTAATGGTATTTTCTCGTTGAGATGATTTCAATGGTTGAAGATATTCACGAGAGAAATACAGCCAACGCATACGTTGTGTTTCACTTTCGCTATTGAAATTTTTAGAAAAAAGAAAAGAAAATCAGATGATTGAGTTATGTTTTTTGGTCATACGTGCATTCCGTTAGACCACTATCTTGAATAATTTCTGGTTCAAATGAAAGATCATTACTCAATTGTAAACGAATGTTATAGAGTGTTTCGTAGGCTCGAGTTTGTGTACTCGAAATTAAACGAATAGGTCGTGTCAATGGGCCTGATTTTCGAATGATGTCATGGATTTTTCTATTGATCTTATCACCGGCCATTCGAGCTTGATATTTTCCATAGCGAAGTAAATGTGCTGATGGTTCATCTTCCGTATATAAATACAGTCCATGTCGTGCAACGAATACGTGATGTTCAGTTTGAGGATGCACACCTTGATGATCAATACGATAGGGATGCATGTCATCGGTTCTGAATAGATGACCTTGTTTGACATGACCTGGTCCAGCTCGGATTTCATACGGAGGTGGATCGTAGGGTTTGATTTGTTGTTCGTCGGGTAAACTTATTGGCATGTTTCCTTCTTCCCAATTCGGATTTTGATTGAATTGAGTAGCAATTCTCTTGATTTGATCATTCGTTCGTAATGGATAGAGATCTTCAATAGTTGGAAGATTGGCTTGTGTGAGATTTATCGTATAAATTCGAATTGAAATCGAAGACAATATGAGATAAATTAATAAAAACATTATCGAATAATAAAACAAAATGAATGACCGCCAAATTAATCATTGATGAAATGTTCAAACAAACAAAAAATCGAATTTTGTTGTTCAACAATTCCCTGTATATCATTCGAAGGATTTTATATGTCTTCAAATGTTTGAATAGAAACTGTTGAGAATTTTCATTTATCGAGATCATGAACAGTTATGTGCCACGGAGAAGAGACATCCCTGACTCTAGTCTCGAATGTAGATTCGAACATTAATACTAGCAAATCACAAAGTCATTATTCGATTGGACTAGAATATCATATTCGGACAGAGAAGTTTAACGATAGATTCGTGCAACTTCGTTCGTTTTTTTTTCTTCATTTAATCAAAAAAGACAATACTAATTATTATAAAATAGATTTGCTTTGTTTTCTCGTTTTGGTTACTCTCAGTCCAAGAAAGGCAGATAATTTTGATGAAATTTCATAAAGGGAATCAAAACAATCAAAATCATCATTGAGTAACGATAATTCTCTTAGATAGATTCGAACATAAATCAACTTCTGCCTAGTCGATTTGCACTAAAATTGACCTTAAAATATCGGTACTCAAATTAAATAAACCATTCGTATATACGTATGTCTATGTCTCTGCGTTCGAAAGATGGCAGTCAATCGAATATTTCATTGAAGTAAAATTGACAAATAGAAAAACCTTGTTAATCGAATGTCGAACCGAGCCGAGAATGAGATAAATTATTTTTCCATACAGTCATCAATAGATGAGAACAAAATAGTAGTTATTGTTGTTTTTCTTCTCCTCTTCGAAACGCTAATTACGACATCGAAATGTTTTCACGGACAAGTTTTCTCCTTCAACAAATTCAAACGAGAACAACGACACAATCACAACGAAATCTGTCATTGAAACAATTCAATGATTTCAAACCTATTCTAACAAGAAATCTAGCGCTGTTTTCTAAACGAACTGGCACGGAAACATTCGGTTCGTATAGTCCAACAACTGTTTCCCTTTTTTCCTTGACTCATTAGTTCGAAAAGAGGCACAGACTGTTGTGAAAGAGTACACCTACGATAAGTTCAAAGTACAGGTTCGCTAAGTACGCGCACATCAAGGTTAAAGAAGTCTACGTTATTTTTTATTTATTTGACTAGGCGGACGATTAAAACGACGATTGAAAAACTTTGTTATCGTTGCTGTTGTTGGCCTTGGAACGTTCTATGGCTATCGTACAGTGGCACATTATCAATGGTTTAAAGAAATGAGTGATTCCGATAAAACTATCGGTACAAAACCACGTATTGTTGTACTCGGAACAGGTACATGCGTATTTATTTAAGTTAATTTCAAATAATAACTGTATTATGTATCTGTAGGATGGGGTGCTGTTCCACTTTTGAAACATATCGATACGCATAAATATGAAGTTGTTTGTGTTTCGCCTCGTAATTATTTTCTAATGACTCCTTTGTTACCATCAGTCAGCGTCGGTACTGTCGAAACTCGAACAGTAATCGAATCGATTCGATCATTAATCGGTCCACGAGTTAAATTCGTCGAAGCACATTGTGTTGACGTTGATCCCAAGGAGAAAATCATAACATGTAAAACCGACGAAGATCAAGCAGTTGCACGTGGCGATGATGTCAAAACCGTCGTCTCTCAAGAACGATTCAAAGGCGGTTCATCATCGAGATTCATCAAAGATTCAGGTAGAATCAATTCAAATAAAATATCGAATCATATTTCGTTTTCTTTAGCACGAACTCGACCGGAATTTAGTATGAAATATGACATGCTTGTCGTTGCTATCGGCTCAGAGAATAATACATTTAATATTCCGGGCGTTCAAGAACACGCTCATTTTTTGAAAGAAGTTCTCGATGCTCGACGTATTCGTTCGGCTATAAGCGATGCGTTCGAATCAGCTATGATTCCTTCGCAAACTTTGGACGAGAAACGACGTCTTTTACATTTCATTGTCGTCGGCGGTGGGCCAACAGGTGTCGAATTTGCTGCTGAAGTAAGATTTTATTTTCAAAAAAAATGTTCTTAATCAATCGCCGATTCTTTCTTTAGCTCGCTGATTTAGTTCGTGAAGATCTTCAACGTTATTTTCCTCGTCTAGTTGCAAATGACGTTAAAATAACGTTAATCGAAGCTCTCGATCACGTTCTATCCATGATGGTTCGATTGATTATTGTCATCGATTAAAATTCAGATGTTTTCTTTTGATTTCATTAGGATAAACAAATCAGTGATTATACCGAACGACATTTTCGTCGTGAGAACATCGAAGTTCTCATGAATACCTTTGTCAAAGAAGTTAAACAACGTGAAGTTGTCGTACAATTAAAAGGCACCAACGAATTTCAGTCGTTGCCTTGTTCAGTTGTTGTTTGGGCAACTGGAATCAAAGCTCGACCGTTGACAAACAAAATTCGTGAGACGATCGGTTTGAATTTTCAAAGTAATCGTATGGGTCTTTTGACGGATCGATATCTACGCGTCAAAGGCGTTAGCGATGGATCGATATTTGCTATTGGTGATTGTGCGACGATTCAACAAGAGAAGTTAGTTGATAAGATTCAATTGTTATTCGAAGAAGCCGATAGTGAACAACGAGGTGCTCTCGATTTACAGCAATTTAAGAATTTAGTCGAGAAGAAAGTTGCCGAATTTCCTCAAGTAAATTGTCTTTTCGTTCGAATGAGAATAAATTCGAGTTTTATATAGTTGGAAATCTTCTCGATGGAAATCGAAAAAGCTTTTCAAGAAGCTGATAAAGAAAAATCTGGTTATCTTTCGTTGACGGCTCTTCGGTCAATTCTCGAAAAAGCTGATAAAAAAATTCGAGCACTACCAGCAACTGCTCAAGTTGCTTCTCAGGAAGGTCGTTACATCGCTAATTTGCTCAATCAACTCGCCGATATTCATTCGACCGATTATCAACAACAAAATCTTCAACCATTTCGATATAAACACATGGGTTCATTGGCTTATGTTGGTGATGATGAAGCCGTGCTCGATTTTACCGGTTCACAACCATTGCTCAATAGATTCTACTTGAAACCGATGTCCGGTCGTAGTGCTGCTTATTTATGGAAATCTTTTTATCTAACTGAAATGTTCACAGGACGTACGAAAACTTTATTAGCTTTCGATTGGGTTCGTACGCATTTATTCGGACGTGATATTAGTCGATATTAAAATTAGACGAGAAAGAATTCTTATTATTAATTCCTGAAGTAAAATATTAATTAATAAAATACAAGAACAAAAACATTGTCTCATGTTTAATTTTGTTTGACTCGTTGGAAAAAGCAGAGAATAGAAAATTTGTTCATTTGAGAATAATAATCGTGAATAGTTACTAGTTTCCATTGTTGTTTGTACATGAGATTGAGAAATGTTTTCCATTTATTTAACGAGAATGTTTTCGTACGAATTTCGATAACACAATGATCGTACTGACAGTTTGTTTTTTCTTCGAATAACCATGAGATCGATGACGAATTCTCGACGAATCCACAGAGACGATAACCACGTTTCGAATAGTAAACAAACGGCTCGAGCCAATCGGACGTTTCCGTCGAATGAATAAGTTTATAGGTCGAATTCTCGGCGACAGTCTTTCGAGATATAACAAATAATTGAGATTCTCTGTTTAGATTTTGATTTGTTGAATAGATCGATAAGATTGTTTTCTTTGCAAACTTTGCAATAGTTTCTTCATTAAGTGAGGATATTTTTTCAATAGTAAAATCTTCCGTCCGATAGATTTGATCATAGTAAACGCCGATTAATGATCGAGATTTCGATTTTGAATTTAGCTCGATTCGATATAAATGTGTTAATTCTTTGCCATAGGATTGTTGTTGAGTTAAATATTGATTTAATAGTCGAATATCTAATTCATTCGTATCGTCGTTGACAAACGGTAGATCAATCGAAATCAATTCGACTGATAGTGTTGATGACGATAATGGTGACGGATCATCATCGAATGACGATGCTAGCGATGAATTTGACGATGATGAAAGTTGATCTTGAGTTGTTAAGCATTTTTTTCGTTTGGAAAAATGAATATCGCCAACGATGAGTCGACAATCTTTTCCAAGATGAATACGTTGCTGTTCGTATTCATCGTCTTCATGTCTTTCGTAGTTACTTTTTGTATTACCCATTCGCGACTTTGATCTATACTTTAACTGTATATGTATATATACTTTATTCACCTACACGTAATAAGAGAAAGAAAGAGAGAGAGCGAAGATGAAGGCGACGGTAAAAGAACATTTTTTACATTTAAACTAATTGATACTATAGGTAAAGGGTTAGATACATGATTGAATAATAATGTAAAACGATGAAGAAATCTTTCAAATGCATAAATTTAAATAAGATAAACTCACGAGAAAATGTAAGATCAATTTGAATCGATTTATTCGAGTTTTAGATAAACGAAAATCAAAAATGGAATTAAGTATGGTTAATAACGATTATTATCTATCGGGCATGGCTGCTCTAATCGGTGATATTGACAGTAAGATCAATAGAATATTTTTACTTCTGTTTTGTAATAAAATTCATATTCAATTAGAACAGTTAATGGTTATTCTTCGTGATGGTCGAACATTGATCGCATTTCTTCGAAGTCTCGATCAATTCGGTAGATTGAATTCATTCGAATAAACTCATTTTTGTTGTTGAAAATCAAAGGTAATCTCGTTCTTCATCAAGCATTCGAACGTATTTGTGTTGGTCAAAAATACGCCGATATTCCTCGAGGTTTATTCGTTATTCGTGGCGAGAATGTTCTTCTTATTGGCGAATTAGATTTCTACAAGCAAGTCCGTACGCCATTGTTCGAAGTTTCCATCGAAGAAATTCTTCAATTACAAAAACAAGACTTAGAAAAAAAGGATAAAATCGACAAACTTCGACAAAAAGCAATGATTGAACATGGTCTCGTTGACGATGGAAATCCAATCGAAGAACATTATTAAATAAAATCATAGATTTTTCGTTTGTTTTTTATTTATTTTTTTTTATAATCGAAAACAATATACGTATGTATTCCGTTTTAGATGGAAAGTCTACCGTATGAATTGCTGTTTTCAATAGCGATTCATCTCGATTCACCGGTTGATTTATGTTCATTTTCTCGTGTTTCATCATTATTTCTGTCTGTTGCACGTGATGATCGTCTGTGGAAACGATTTTGCTCTCGTTTCTACGCAATTCAATCGTCGAACAACGAACTCAAACAAAGTTTCTACGAGTAAGATTTCATTCGTTCGATTGAAAATCTTTATCAACGATTACATTTAAGTTTATTTACGAAAATTCTCGTTCGATACGGCCGATATCTTGGCTATTGGAAATCGAATGAGTCCTTTATCGGTGGTTTAATTCATGTGGACTTCGATCTAGCCAGTGGATTGTTCACTGGCGAACGAATTAGTGCGGTTAATAGCGCATCTCTTGAAGACGACGAAGAAAATGAACTTGAATCGCATTTGAAACCGTTGTATAATCGCAAGAAATTATTTACAATTGATAGTCAAACATCGGAAATATTTTGTTTTGAATGTCAAATGACTCATAATGATTTACCGTGGCGAAAAACCTTTGATCTTCATCGAAAATCATTTGGTTTAGCACACGAACTTATCCCGGACGCCGAACGATCATCACTCATCAGTCATAATCATCAATTTGATGCAGAAATCCAAGATTTCGATATTTTCTTTATGAAACATTGTTCGAACAAACTACCAGTTATTTATCATCCGTTGAGCATTTCAAATGCGTCCATTGGTGATACGCATCATCCGTTAGAACGTTTAAATGGCCTTTGGGTCGGAACGTATGGTGGACATGGCCTTGAGATACTTTGTTTGGAGTTTCTTTCGGAATTTCTCTGTCCGGGAGCGATTGATGGCCGAGAAAAAACGAGCACGACTGTAAATAATGTTCTCGTTGCGAGAAAAATAACTGGAGATCGAAATGTTCCACATGGTCAAATATCTTTCGCAGCTATTTATCCGATTTCAACAGATTCAACCGGCCCGATTTGTTACGAAGGCATTGGGCAAAGTAAATGATTTTGTCTCTTTTTTTTTCCTTTATTCTTATCAATTTGGTTTTTTAGTTGCTGACACGTTTTATAATGATCCTCAATTTATTCGTACAAAAATTGATCCGATATCCGATAATTTACTTAAAGTAACTTGGTACGCCTTGTACCATAGTTCATTGTTTAAACGTTGTATATTTTGACTCGTATTTGTGTGTGTAAAATAGAAAAAACAAAATAATCTAAATAAACTTCAAAATCAATGTTACGAAAGCGCAAAGATGTCGCTAAAAAGAAAAAAATTTTCTCACTTTTATTGGTAGATATTGACTCTCATCTGATTTCTTTTTATTTTCATTCATTCATTTATTTCTCTCTCGTGCTTTTTCAAACAAATTCAGAAGTATTTGTCGCTATTTCTAGATCTCGATATTTTTTTAAATGTACGGAGCAATTGATGAGCAGACTTCTGCTGAAGTGCCAATCGGTGAATTTAAAGTTTATAAACGACGATGGTTGTACTTAGTATGCATATGTCTAGCCAATATGTCGAATGCAATCGTAAGAAATTCGTTTTTGTTTCTTGATCAGCTCTGATTATCGATCAAATGATTTTGTTTAGCTCTGGATTAATTTTGCTTCCATTGCTAATTTAGCTAAAGATTATTTTGATGTTTCTTATTCGTCAATTAATTGGCTTTCGTTGATATTTATGATTGTTTGTAGTATATTTACGCTACCATCGACATGGGCAATCGATCGTTTTGGTATTCGATTTGGAGTAATCAGAATTGTTTTTATGTTCGTTTCGAAAAATGAAACTTTTTTCAATAGATTTTAACAGGTGTTTGGTTGAATTTAACCGGAGGTTGTTTCCGCATAATTGCTACATGGGGATTCGTATCAGTTAAAGGACGATATCCAATAGTTTTCATTGGTATTTATTCGAATAGATTGTTTCAATTGAATTGAACGGCTTTTTTTGTTGCGTTTAGGACAATTGATTTGTGCGTATGCACAAACATTTACATTGTTTATTCCAACTAAATTTGCTTTTGCTTGGTTTCCTGAACATCAACGAACATTAGCGAATAGTGTTTGTTTTGCAGCAAATTTTCTCGGTGTTTTTATTGGTACAGTTTTACCACCGATCATCGTTTCTCGATCGGATCAAGTTCCTCTCTTAGTTCGTTTTGAAAAAAGATTTGTAAATGAAATGAATCGATTTTTAATTTTCAGTTATATTTGAGTTTAATACCAGCGAGTTTAGCAGCTATTTTGTCATTAACTGTTCGATCATCACAACCGCCAACACCATCGTGTCTATCTGCACTTGACGCCAAACTTCCGTATAAACTAGTTTTTAAAAAAGTAAATTCTCTCTTTTCTATACAAAACAAACGCAAATGTATCATATCGAATTTTCAGTTGTTACATTCGAAATCGTATTTAATTCTATTTTTTACTGTTGGTATTGGTTTGTCGAATAATAATACATTATCAACTTTATTACAGCAGATTATGTGTCCATTTGGTTATGATAATATCAATGTTGGATTGTGTATTGGCTGTTTTATTGTGTGTGGTTTATTCGGATGTATTATAATGGGTATCGTTGCGGATAAAACACAGAAATTAGAAGAAGTAACGAAGATTTTGTATTCAATTGGAGTTATTTCATTGATGTGCATTGGATTGGTAAATGAATTAGGAGTTGATTTGAAAAGGACAATCAATGTGTTTTGTTTTCGATAGTTTATTGTCAATGAAGTGCAATCATATTGGCTTTATTTTATCTTTGCAATCGCTGGTTTGACGAATGCACCTGTACTTCCATTAAGTTTAGACTTGAGTATTGAAACGTGAGAGAAAGAGTCTCGATCTTGTTTTTATGTTTGCTTACGAATGATTTTTTTTTCGTAGAACTCATCCTGTTCCTGAGGCGACTGTCGCAGGTATATTTATGATTGCCGGGTAAGACGAGTGAATTCATAGGAAATCTTCAATAAACATTCTAAACTCGATTTCTACGTAGACAACTTGGAAGTATTCTTGCGATTCTCATTCTTCCATATTTTACTCTTTCACCATCGATTCATCAAATGAATATACAAAAATGTGAAATTCAAGACGGAAAAATGAACGATATTCGTGATTATTCAATTCCTGTATATATTCTCGCCGCGGTCTCGGTCGTTCTAGTCAGTTGTTTTATCACATTTTTTCATTGTGAATATCGTCGACAACGAAAAGATGAAAGTGAACATTTAATCTCAAATGAATCATCAGAACAACAAGAAGCAATCTAATCGTTTTCCAACGATACACACACAGACTTTGTCTTTAACTCAGCAGATTAATCAATATTTTTCTTTTCTTTTTGAATCTATAAGATTGTAAAATATATGTACACTCATTTACTCTCTCTCTCTTTGCTTGTAGATGTCAGTTACATTACATACAGATTTAGGTGATATCAAACTCGAACTCTATTGTGATCAATGTCCAAGAGCTTGTGAAGTAATTTTATGAGAGAAAATAAAAACAAAAAAACAAATTGTGTTTAGAATTTCTTAGCGTTATGTGCGAGTAATTATTATGATAATTGTCTGTTTCATCGAAATGTTAAAACCTATATGATTCAAACGGGCGATCCAACAGGAACAGGAAAAGGTGGACAGAGTATTTGGGGAGAATATTTTCCAGTAAGATCTAACGATTAAATGAAAATGAATTTCGATTGGCCTATTTTTCAGGATGAAATCAACGAACATTTGAAAGTAAAACAATGAATAAATATCTTTTTCTTTTTCGAATAAAATCAATCAATGAATTTAGCATAGTCAACGGGGCATGGTTTCGATGGCAAGTCGAGGTGCAAATACGAATGGTTCTCAATTTTTTATCACTTATGGTAAACAATCAAATCTCGACGGAAAATATACCGTTTTCGGTAAAGTTATCGATGGATTCGAAACACTTGATGAATTAGAAAAAGTACCTGTCAATGAAAAAACTTATCGGCCAGAAAAAGATGTTCGAATACAGCGTATTACTATACATGCCAATCCAATAGCTGATTAAAAACAATATATATCTACTGTTGTCTTGTTAATTCTAGATTTAAAAAGTGTACGAT
>Ga0209915_1001464_pt1 | contig 33073 bp, 40 predicted proteins | sample ThiBiot_750_plan_FD_183952 | JGI IMG/M metagenome (GOLD analysis project Ga0209915, IMG submission 183952) | Wastewater bioreactor microbial communities from Cape Town, South Africa - Thiocy_cont_750_plan (SPAdes) | ecosystem: Engineered > Bioreactor > Thiocyanate-remediating > Anaerobic-Aerobic... | reverse complement strand
GTTGATTTTACTTGATTGCTCATTGCTTGTAGACGAGCTTCAACTGTTCGAACACGATTCAGCATATTTTCTTGAGGTGTTTGTCTAGAAATATGAACGATTAAATGGTCAGATTAATTTTCAAATGTCTCCTACACTCGTTCTTCGTCTAGATCAGTTTCATCGATTAACTTTCGATTTAATTTTAAATAATTATAATACACTTCATCGCCAAATGCATCTTCGGATATTTCAATAAGTGTCGCTTTTTTCTCATCGAGATTTATTTCTAAAGAGAAAATTGTTTTTTCTCCAACAAAATGTTCAACGTTTTTTTTTCTTCTTCTTACTGTATTTTGTTCGACTTGAATGTCGTCGATAAGCATGTTGAATACCTTCACATGTAAAACATTTCGATAGTAAATATAATATAAATCGATATACATGAGAAAAAAGAATTAATGGCGGTGGTAACGATGGACGAGAAAGATATTCACAAACTAATTGATATCGTTGAAATTTCCAAATACGATCGGTATCTGTTTGCAAACGATCGAATGTGTTACTTTAAAAAAAACAGAACGATTATTTTCTTGATTAATCAAATCTCTAAGTTAAAAGCTCGTACCTAAACATGGCAATTAAGAGATTAACTAAGAGTATACTAGTAACTGTCATGTAAGCAATGAGTAAAATAAATGTCACATAACCATTCGGTTTATAATCATCTGAAATTGAATTTGAAATGATATTTTCGTTTGTTTTTTTTTCTTACGTTCGAATATTTCCAAAGCACTTAATTCGCCGAACATTTGCCAGTAAGCTAGATTAATAATACGACGTGGAAGATGCCAAGTAAATTCTTGAACACCATAGACAAGACTGTATGTCGACGCGCCGAATGCCAAAATAAATACTGTTAACATTAACATGAAAAATTTCAGATCATGAACCTTAAAAAAAACATGAGTTCGTTTGTTTATTTATTTTCGTAAGAGAACTAAAATCTACCATTTCACCGATCATAACAAGTTTCGGTCCGAGACGTTTGATAGCAGCAAAAATTGCCATTGAACGTATGAACCATATGGTTAAATCAATTGAAAAAATCAAACGTGCCGCACAAAAACATTGGCTCGACGGCAGAAATCGAAGAATAAAACCAACGAAGAAAAGAATTATAGCCAGAACATCGAGTTGATTCCAATAGTCTTTCATATAAGCTGAAATCGCATTTTTAAATGATTGAGCTTCAATTGTAAGTAACTATTTACAAAGCAGATATCGTTTGTTTGTTTGCTTTTTTTCGTTCTCAAAATCTACTCAATTCACCTGTCGAACTTCTTCGCAAAGTAAAGTAAATACCCAAACAACTAATATTAATTCAGTCAGAGCCGGTCGACTATGTTGCCGAAATCCATATGGAATTTCTTGCGTAGCATTTGGCGAACTATCTTTTGTCGTTTGTTTTTCATTTTCACTTTCGCTTTTGTATTCTAATTCCGTTCGTGATGGCGAACATACATCGACCGGAAATTGATAGAGTGGAAAAAAATCACATATAATCACATACGAAAACAACAGTAAAAAGATCATATGAAAATACTAAAGGCCGAACAAAAATAAACGTGCTTTTTTTATTGTATCGAATCAAATTTCTTACCAGATTATATAAATATTTTACATAAGGTGCTCGAATAAATGCTGCTATGTTTCTAAAATATCGACGAATGCTATCGGTTGTTCTAAATAATAGAAAAACGAAAAAATTTGTTTAGTATTTTATTAAGAAATCAAAGAAGTTTATTAGCAAGATAATTCATTAGTAATCTACAGATAAATTAGCTAGATAATTGCTTTTACTTTTCCCAACAACTGACAGGAATGTCATCTATTGTTCCGATCTCGTTTTCATCTGAACCATCAATTAACGTATTTCGAACTTCAGTATGATATCGTCTAGAAAATTTTCGATTTGTCACAACAACAATAACAATAACAACAACAAATCATCGTCATAGAACAGATTCATACCGACTAAGCATGCTATGATCTTGTGATGATTGACCTTGTAATGCGTCTTTTGGATTAATTGCATCCTAAACGAAACAAATTCGAAATTTGAATTGAAATTGTAGAAAATTTTACATCGAAAAATAATCCTTGATCTTTTGCTTCAACTAGTTCTTCTTCATAAGTTAAAAATCCACTGCACCAAATCATAACTGTTGACATGACAACTTTCCAAATAGCTACATCTTGACCAATATGACCAAACCAAATATTATTTAAAACATCTTGTACAGCTTTTTGCGCTATAAATTGTTTAGCTTTAGCAGCTATGGCTAATTCGAGCCAAGTTACATTTCCATAGGCTGGAATTTGCCGTATGATTGCTTTCGTACATCGTTGTGGATTGGCTTGATAGAATTTATCAAGAATTTCTACGGCTAATTTTTCGAGTTCTTCTGCCCAAAGAAGATACGTATCATCGTTTTCTTTTCGAGCACATTCTTTGTAAATTTTCATGCCAAATAGAGCAGCACCTGAACAAACACGAATCAAACAATAAAATAGATCGTTCGATTTCGAACATACAGATCTTATTTTTTCCACGTGACCAAAATAATAATGCAAAATCTCGTCGATTGGTGACAACCGACCATATAAATAATTCCTTGTCCATATCCAAAATTGCACCTTTACTCACAGATGTACCTTCGAACAAAAGATTTCATTTAGAAACGAGTTCAATTCTCGAATTCATGCATAAAAATAAAACAATCACTGCAAAACAAAGAAAAAGAAAATAGATCAACGGCATTCTCGCTTACAAACAAGTTAAATGTTCTAAATATTATTCAACTGAGGCGAAAATTAAAGGTTTCGATCGCTGCTTTTTCCTACCGGCAGATTGCGTAAGTTGAGCTGTTTTCTGTTGACAACAAAAGCATGTCGTTGTATCGTGTTCATCGATACTTTCGTGAATATTCGATGTCGTATTTTCCGGTAGCGCTGCATTGACTTCGAAGAAATCTCCAATTCGTGGCTGAATAATTTCTTTATAGATGTATCTCATATAATCAGTGATAGATTTATCCAATGGATCAACCTAGAACGCAAATCAATCGAATTTGTAGAAGATAAAATGTTTCATTTCATAATTTACATAATCTTTTAAACTACGCCTGTAGAGTTCGAAAAGAGTGTCATTATTTCGGAAGACTTCAGTTAGAGAAAAATCTCGATCGAGAAATAATTTAACGAATGGTACTTGATTACGTTCGAGCGCATTTAAAAATAAATCATTCAAATCGAATCCCTATGATAATGAAAAGAAAAAAAAGAACATCAGATTTGTAAATTATAACAATAAGAAACATCATTTCCTACTTCCCAATCTTGATCATCTTTCATTATATAATTTTTCGCGATATCAACACGATTCCAATGAAGAGCTAGACGTAGTTGTTCGCGTTTTCGTTGTATATTCGATTTGCATGAATCAATACCCGATGTTGCTATTCAAACAAAACAAAACAAAAGAATGTCGTTTATTTTTATCATTAAAACGAGTTTTTTTTCTCATGTACCATTCAATAATGCTTGTAGAATAGCCAAATCAATATCTGGTTCGACTGGATTTCGTGAGTTTAAACTGATAACATTGAGAAAATTCATTCGTTTATCAACACATTCAAAAACGAGTTCGAAATAATCGGTCGTATCCGTTGCACGTCCGCCAGCTTTCTGCGGATTTGCATCGCCAGTAAAAGCACTTAGATCTTCATTCAGTTCGTCACGAAGTTTATTCTTCAAATCTACACGTTTCGAATCGGAACTAGAGAGAAAAAGAATTTTCTTTTCTTTGGTTTCATTTTTTTCAATTGCAGATCTACGATGCAAGTTGTTCTTCAGTGATTTCTAATTTTTCGTATGCATCGTTGTAAAGACGAACGGCTTTAGCAAATAAATCACAACATCGACCAGTGCCTTCGAGAAATACAGCTGGAATGTTATTCAAGACAACAGCTTCATGAACTAAACAAACAGCATTCTCGAGATAGTTCAATTCCTTGTAAAGATAATAATACCAGTTCGAACAGTATTTGGACCACCTTCGACGACGAGAAGCACAACTGGTACTGGATCTAGAATTGACTTCATTTGTTAGCAAAAAGAAACGAATTAGTGTAGTGTTTTTTGAATAAACCTGAATGTTCCTGTCGTAGAGACGCTGTGTTTTGTAAAATTGACTGTCCAGCACTGTTCGTAGCAGACGATTTCGAACCGAAAAATCCACTTGAAATTGTTTGTTCAAGTTTAGCACGAAAGGCTATTTCCCCGCCGTATTTTCTCACACTACCATCATCAATGAAAATGAATTTCGTATGATTAGGTTCGAGCGGTGCTTCGCCTTTCTTATCACTACGCGGTTGAGAATAATGAACAGTTTTACCATGTACATTGAGTTCTCCAAAGCCAGACACACAACCCCATGTAGCAATACCCTAGACGAAAGATTTATTCTTTGTTTTTTTCTTCTTTATTTACGCAAAAAATAACAAACAATTAAATGAATTGGCCGAGAACGATCAGGATTTATCTGAACGATTTCGCCGACAAGTTTCATAATGCCTGTATTCATACCGCCAGTGATAATCCATGCGCCTGAAAGAATTTCAGTTCGAAAAATATTTTAAATTCGCTGATTTTCTTACCGGTTGTTCGAGCAACTTTCAAGAGACCACGTCGAAATGCTCGTAATAATCTCGGTTTCATATTATAAGATTTTGCACCTCCTGTTACCGATATAACCAATGATGGTCGCTAGGAAAACGAAAGCAATGCGATTGCAAAATGAGAAATCAATCTATCTACTTCATGACACCAATGTTGATTGAGTAAATCACGAATGTTTGATACAGATGCGTCGGGAGCAACACGAATAAATTCGGCTCGATTTGATCGATTGTCGACAACTTGAAGAAAAAGAAAGAAAAACAATAGAAATAGAAATTTTTTCTACGAAAATTCATCATACAATGTATAGTTCCATGTGATTTAACTCCAATAGTTGAATATAGATGGTTAACATCTCGACGTGTATCAACTGGTAAAAATGCGTTAAATAGCATAGCTACATTCTCGACGATAACGTTCGAATTTGGTGTAGCCGCCATTCGAACAAGTCGTTACCAATAGCTAACTAATCTTAAATCAAAGTAAATTGCACTATTCGATAACATAAAGAAGAAAAGTAAATAGTGATATCGTAGGTGCAGTGATAGAAGTGTATTTTTTTTTCTCCTCTCTCATTTTTTTGACTGATTAAATCAAGAATGATTTATGTGTAACATAATATGCCCGAAAAAAAAAGTTTCTTTCTTCTATCCTTGAAATATTGCGGTACTCTTGACTATCAAAGTAATTAGTCACAAAAGAAATAATGAGTAATTCTAATTGACTTCATCGAGTGAGTATTATAGTGGTTTCTGATTGCATAGTTCAGCTTATTTACGAGCTTGCTTATATTGTGTACATCCAGTCTATTCGATAGAATGATTCATCGTCGAATAGATGGCAGTTTCGGTCAGCCAATGAGTCAACCAATGATAAATGTGACATATGAATCATGAAGATTGTTTGAAATTGACACAAACGATCGTTTTTTGTTTTCTCTTCTTCATTGATTCATTCATTTCAAGCAAAAGCAAGCAGATCTTCGCAAGATGAGTTCAACGACAAAGAAATTTCGTGAATTTATGGCTGAACCAATTGGTGATAAAACGATTCAAGATGTGCCTGGCATAGGTGATATTCTTGGAACGAAATTATCTGAAGCCGGTTATGACAAAGTAATAAAATCGAAAGCGACGAAGTCTTTGTCTGTAATAAAAAAAAACTTCTTCGTTTAGGCATATACTTTATTCGGCAAATATTTATTATGTAATAAAGATGTTGAACAATTTCAAGATTGGATACAGACACAATGCGGTGCCAATAGTCACCAAGCTAAAACAGCAGCTCAAGCTTTTTCAGAATGGGCTGAAGCGTTTATTTAATGGAATAAATTTCCTTTTTTTTTTGTTCAATTTGTTGTTTGTTTAATAAAAGAAAAGTTTATCTCTCTCTCTCTCTCTCTTTTTTCTAGATTAATAATCATGTCATCGACAACTTCGCAAAAATTTCGTGATTTTACAGGTGAACCAATCAAAGATAAACTTATCAATGAAGTACCTGGTCTCGGTCCAAAATTAGCCGGTAATTTAGAAGGATCCGGTATAACGAAAGTACGTTTTTAATTTTCATTTTGTTAAATAAAACTCGTGTCTTTCGTCTAGGCTTATGAATTATTGGGCATTTATTTAACATTATTAAAAAACAAAGAATACTTCGAACTTTGGCTTCGAGATCATGCCGGTGCCAATCGTCATCAAGCTCGACAATGTGCTGAAGCAATCGATGCATTTTGCTCGCAATTTCTCTAAAAATCAACTGGAAATTTGTCTCTCTCTTTTTTTTGTTTGCTTATTATTTGTTCCTTTGATTCATGTTTGTATAGAAATAAAACAAAACGCAACTTCCTATATTTTTTTCTCTCTTCGATAAATTGTCAAATGAACGTACTTCTAGATAAATCACAACAATGCACATTCCAATTTCTTCCATTTTTCTTTTGACAATTTTGGTGCATGGTAAGAATGAAAATTCCGAAAAACGAAAGAAACGAAATTCTTTGTTTTAGTTTCGAATCAATTAAGTTGCTATGTTTGTGATTCCAAAGAGGATGAACATTGCCCGGAAACATGGGCACGAAACGATGTTTTGCCTGTCGAATGCGGTGGACCGGATGGTGTTCAAGATGCGAGATTTTGCATTAAAACAATCGCTGTTTTTGGAGGTTAGCATTTCCGAAAATAATACTGAAGATAATTTTAAAAAAAAAATTCCTCTAGGTGCTGTTGCGACGAAACGTTTTTGTAGTTCTCGTCATATGGACAATCAATGTATTGAAGTAAAATATCCTCAAGATGAAAAAATGTATTATTCATGTACATATACATGCTCAAGCGATGGTTGTAATGGTTCATCGCATGTATCACTATCGTTTTCGATCTTTTTTATGTGTTTAATTATTCGAAATTTTTTTGTTTTTTGATATCATCTTTTATCAACAACATTTTTTTGTATACATTTTGGTTAGATTAGCATTGATACTCATTTTGTACTTAGTCTATTGTTCTTCTTAATTTTTATTCAGATAAAAATCAAAAATATGTTTAGCATTATGTTTTCTTCTTATGACTGTGTTTAATTCAAAATAAATAATGATAATACCATTCAAAAAAAGAGAAAAAAATTGTTTGTCGAAGTTTGCTTTATGAAAGAATATTTCGAATTTCACGATGTAAATGGAAGAGAAAATCAATATACGATGCACCATTCGTTACACCTTTATCTTCGACTAAATAATTCTTAAAAAAGAATTCAGCAGAATCACGTTGTTGAACGACGGTAAACTAAAATTGAAGACAATGATAAAACACATTTATCTAGTTTGTTTGAACGAATACATACTTTCATAAACGAATTTCGTTCATTACGAATATTATTCAACAATGTTCGAACATTCTTCGATATTGGATTGTCTAAATCAGGAATGTGACACTGAAAATAAACAAATAAATTGAGAATGAATTCTTTTTTTCGTGATGTATTTACATTTCCGTTTTGAATTTGTGATGCTGATTGAACATTGAATAAATATTGCACAAATAACGGGTCAACTTGTCCACCAAGCCAAATGTACAACGCTAAACCATTTTCTATTGTATAAAACACGAAAAAATTCACAGATTTAAACAAAAAAAAAATTTATTTTACCCAGTACATAAACTCCAGTGTCTAATAAACGTTCGTACGAACAACGAATCATTGCCGGCTGAGCAGTATTTTCATTTAAATTATTCTGAAAATACAAACAGCGAAATCGAAATTAATAAAAACTAAAATACGAACTAATTGATAAATTCTCGGATACAAATAAGCTGATGTTCCTTTGATATTCAACGACATAAGTCGATGTATTAATGAACTTCGATCGTCTGTTGATATCAATTGATCTAAATTGAAAAACTTTCGTTGTTATCGAATAAATACTTGATGAATGTACATACTGCCAGTTAGAACATCGGATTTAATTAATGAAGCAATATAAATCGGTAATAATTTCAATGTTTCAGGAAGAATCAATTGGCCAGATGTTGTTGCTTGCGCACAGTATTTTCGATAGCATGCGAGCATATTCGCTGCTTGTGCAATGATATTATCTCGAATACTCTTAGGTGTTGAAATTAAAATCGAACGAACAGCTAAATCGATAGAGCAATGAGAAGACAAAAAAATTCGATTAGAAAACTCGTTTTGATTGACTCACCAACTTTAGTAATATAATTCAAAATTGTATCTAAATCACACGCAGGATAGAGTGATGTATAAGTTGATGAAACGGTTAATTCTAATGTTAGAATTCGAAGACGACGTTGACCAGATAAACTTGTGTAGAGCAATGCAGCCTGAAATCAAAAGATTGAGTTCTTTTCGAAATTCAAAGTTGAATGTATTACTTGAATGTATGTGTTGCTATCCGGAGGTAGTTTGTCGTCATGTTTTAATTCGACTGCAACGGATTTATCGGCATCGATCGTTCCGAAGATCATTTCAGTTGTATTTGTCATGTAAAAATTACCAAGAAAATCGACTGGTCGAATGCCTGCGCTTGTTCGTACACGCATGAGCGCATCGAAAGCAGTTGTTCGTTGAAAATTTCGTTTGAGTTCATCATACAAACGTTCGGCATCGTTTTCAACCTAATCGAAAAAAACGAAAAAAATCTCTTTGCTATCGAAAATCGAAAATTATTCATACAGAAAAATAATTAAATTTGTATATTTCTCCGCCCGATATTCGACAAACTTCGCCAATTGTCGCAAGATCATAGTAACTATTCGGAAATGCAAATAGATCAACAGCACAACCGTTTTGTGCACAATCTTCACCGAGTTTAGTGTAAATATTATTTGCAACAGGCGAAAGAAGAGTCTGAAAATAATTGAGATTTATTTGCAAAGTCATATTGAAAAATAGAAATTAACTGACTTTTTCTTTTTCAGTTCCGAGCAATTTTTTATCATCACGATTTGTTAATTTACCAGGTGCATTTGCATTCGGCAATGAACTCGAAAAAAGAAAGATTTTTCCAGTACGATTAGCTGCCTAATAAGAACAAAAAAAAAACGAATAATTGACTTCTTTGAAATAGTCTTCACTAACTTTCAATGCTTCTATTCCCGATTGAATAACTGGAGCTAGGATTGTTTCTGTTTCATGTGTATTAGCGAATGTTTGAGGAATTTGATCAAGTAAACTATGAAAAGAAAAGACCAATTAGAAAATTGAAAGATTTTTCTTTGGTATAGACCTATTTATCACTCCACGCGATTCATATGGCGAACAAAGAAACCCATCAACTAAAGGAACAAAAACTTCTTCGAAATCCGAAGTGACCATCATTTGTGGTTGAGCAAGTGTATTCTAGATTTGTAAAAAAAAGCAATGCAGATGTTGGCTATTTGAATAGTTTACTTTAATATTGTAAAAATGAATTTGTTTGTCATAGGTGATAAAACCGACTCGGACTGATGATGATTTTTCATTTTTTTCCCTATGAAAATAATGTTATTGAACGAAATGAAAAAATAAATGCATACATGGGTAAATAATCGAGAAGATTATCTTTTAATATACGACAGATATATGCGAGTAGACCGCTACGAACGCTATTATAAGAAACATCGATCATGAAGATAAACGCAGGTGTTTGCGGAAGTTTTTCATCCTGAACACGAAATAAAAAAAGACAAGAAATTCAAAAGAAAGATTTTGTCAAATCTACTTTGCAGTATTGTTTCGTTGCTAAGACTTCGTATGAGCCAAGACAAAGTTCTGGTCGTTGAAAATGATCTAGACGTCGACCAGTATGATCAAGATGATTGAAATATTCATTTGGTACTATTATAATTAGAAAAACAAACAAACATTCAATAGCTATTGCAGTTTTTGATGATCAAGACATACCATCAGTTGCAGCTTCACAGAAACAACAAGTAAAACGTTTTCCTCCATCGATAAACTTCATAAATGAGCACATATATGCTTTACAACGATGACATCGAATTGGACCGATTTCACCATAATTAGCTAATGGTGGTTCAAGCTAAACAAAAAATAGATTGAAAAGAAAACCATATATATATATATATATTAACCTCATCAGGTCGAAGATTTGCTAATGGTGATATTGCTAAAGCCAATGGTATTTGTGATTGTTTAACAAGATCGTTTGCATTTGGTATTGTATATATTGTCGAACGCATCAAACGTGGATTACAACTACCTTGATCTTGACAAACGAAATCAGTACCGGCCAAAGGCGGTAGTAGACCGGGTGCATTTGTGATGAATGGTCCTTGAATTTTTTCTTGACTTTGTTCTAAGACTTGTATCTAGATCAAAGAAATCAATCCTGAGTGTTTTTTTTTGTTCTCTCCAAAAATTTCTATGATGAACGTACAACATTGGGCACCATGTCTGGATCGATACGTGTCGATGGAGCTGGTGGTGCCATTGCTGCTGGTGGCTGACCAGGCTGAGTGGGTGGTCCAGCAGGTCTATTGGCATACGGACCGACTAGATTAGGATAATGGGGTTGCGTTGGTTGTCCTTCGGGCGGTACTGTTGGATTTGGCGATGTATAATTAGGTGTTGGACCTCGAGGATAATGATTCGATGAATGAGAAAGTACACCATTGGTATTTGGCACTGAGGGATAATAAGAATTAGAAGGAGGAGGAGGAAGTTGTGAAGATGGTAAATTAGGATGATAAGCATTAGCCATTGTAGATAGAGTGCTATAACCTTTTTCCTTGAAGGTGGATGGCATTGCTGGATTTGAAGATGAAGATATTTGTGGTCCAGCATTAAACTGAGTTTGTGATGGTAATGATGCATCTAAATTGAGTAATTGAACAGTTTCAATTTCATAGATCTATTAGATATCTACTTGTAATATCAGTTCTCACAGGCTCTGATGTTTTAAACGTTTGTTGATTATTAGAAATAATAGGTGTATTGTTAAATGTTGGTGGTGGTGGTGTTGGATGTCTTGAAACTGTCTGATTGTTAGGAAAATTAGGTGGTAGCGATGGTGGCGGAATATTTCCTGTTAAATTTGGCGGCAATATAGGTGCACGAAATCTAGTTGATGATTGTTGTGTTTCTGGCGGCATAGTTGTTGGCAGAGGACCAGGACTGAATGTCGGCGGTGGACCCGCAAGCATCGTTTCTTCAAATAGTAAAAATCTAGAAATAAAATGTAAACAAATATGTGAAAAAAAAAACTAGTCTTGATATATGCTGCATAGTTATGACAAGTTGGCAGCATTGTACACGTTGCACAGAACGTAAATTTGGCACAATAGAGAGAAAACGACAAAAACGCATCATCATGTAAGAGAAAAGAGTGTTTGCGTGGACGGTTTTTTATTGGTTCGTAATCGATATTTAGTATTGAAAAAATCGGAGCAATTGTATTGAAATCTATTGCGATAGATATCGTCCAAATCAAGAGTCTGTCTGTCAAGTATCATAATCGATTCAAAAGTATTCGTAGTGGTTAACCATTGATTTTCTTCAATTTGATAATAGTGAATTGTCAACGACATCTTTCAACTATAGAATACTTTTCGTTTTCTTTTACGTACGAAGAAGAAAACTTAGTCGTCATCGAGATAAAAACAGATAAAAAAAATTGTTTGATAAAAGAAAACAAATAAATTATGATTTAGAACTCTGTATTATCTGCTCGATTTCTCTTTTATTCAACAATAAAAAATTAACATATAATATAAACAACAAAAGAAAGAGAGAGAGAGTGTGTGTGTGTGTAATAAGAGAAAAGGATAATTTCAATTTGCATTATAAATGTATACGTATATCGAAAACAGTTGGATAGAAAATAAATTTATGAATATAAAGTGCATAGCCACGGTTCGTAAGGTTGTATTTCAAATTTAACAATGCTCGCAATTAACCATTCTGGTTCAATGCAAAGTATATTAAATTTTCGGCAAGCTTGTTCAAGAGCTGCTTTATTTTGTAAATAATTTTTCGAACATAAAATCACTATTTGTCGTCCAATATTATTAATATGTTGATTTAACGTTTTAAGTATAATACCACCTGATAAATTAATCAATTCAATCAATGGTCGATTATCAGTAAATGGTTGACAAGAATGACATTTCAAATGAAATGCATAATTAATTAATAAACGTGAAGAATTACTCGAATGAGTTAAACGTGAACGTGACATGCCATGATGTTGACTGTAGATTGTATCGCCAAGTATTTCGTAGGTTGGCAATTCATCGATATAATGTTTTCGTGTTAGACAATCGGCTAACCATCGATAGGATATAATGGGGAGATGACGTGCAACAGCCTGAAGAACTTTACCAGTTAGTGGACATTTTCGAGAATTTTCAGGATCTTCATCGGTAATTAAATGTGTTGTTGTATCATCGACAATTGGCGAATGACGAACGGCAAAATGTTCGACAAAACGATTAAATACAATCTCAAAATAGAAGGATTTCATATAGAAATAGATCGAAATTTTCAAGTTCGTACTTTTTGTTCGTCCTTCAATGCAGTCATTGTCAATACTAATGATTGAAATTTTTGTCGATCATCAGTTGATAATAATGGAAGTTCTTCGTGTGAATGCATATTGAGTTGTATCGATGAACCATCAGATTTTTTCGTAGTATCATTTCGAGTTTCATGTATGACTGTGGATGTATCAATTGGATGTGGAGATGGTAATTGATGTTCGGATTCAGCTTCGATCGCAATAGGATTCTCCTTTTCAATTATGTAAGTTTCATTAGTTTGTGGCTTTTTGTTTCTTATGTTGATCGTATTCGATGAATCGTGGTAGGGTGCGACAGTTATTGAATTTCGAAAGAAAACAGCCATGCTTGATAAGAATAGTTTTTCGGAACGTGTATAAATTTGTACGCATGGACATACACTAACATCGTTACAATGATGATGAGTTAGTTCATATTCAATATCAGTTTGTGTTGAAACGGAACATTGATTTGTTTGAATAGGTGCTACTTGTTGTGTCATTGATGTTTCTTGATCATGACGAACAGGAGAAGGTCTCGTTTCTATTGGTGACGGTTGTTCATCGGATGGATTCGGTTCGAGATGTGTTATTTCAAGAAATGTTGATGTTGAACGTAATTGTGGTGAGATATTGTGTGAAATAGCTGTTGTATTGGCAGATATGAGTGTTGATAAATGGAGAAGAGATTGTCGTGGTTGTGTTACAATAACTGGATTTATTCGATGAGCAATATAAGTTGAATTAAGTGGCATGGCTGGTGAAAGAGGAGCAGCCATAATCGATGGAATATTTAGTTGAATTTCTTTTTCGTCTTGTTCTTGTTCTTCTTCTTCTTCTTCGATTTGTCTAATTGAAATTGATGTTGATGGTGGAGGAGGCAATACAGAAGTTGTTGTTGTTGGAAGAAGAAGAGGTGGTGGTGATTGATTAACAGAAGTTAATAATGGCGGCTCAAGACGAGATTCTTCTTGAGGTGGTTGTTGCTCCTCTTCTTGAACATGTTGCGATTGTGAAGGTGCACTATCCGGAGCAAATTCCAGCTCATATAATTGTTTTTTCGAACAAAGACATGCACGACGACGTTTGTTCGCTGGAACGAGATGTTGATCTTTTGTTTCACAACGATGATTACAAGTTGTGACAGCGGTTGTCGGCACATTGTCTTCTTTTTCGTGTGCTACAGTTATAAAATCGGAGTCATCATCATTATCATTTTCTAATTATGAATGAATATATTTTAAAGAATAAAAACAAAACATGAATCTACTTGATAACTGTCGTTTTCTCGATGAATGTTGATTTGAAACAGTCCCGATTACTTTCTTATTCTTTCGATTTCCTTGTCGTTTTTTAACTTCCATCATTTTCGTTTGAATTAATTGTGTAAAACCATGATTCGAATGATTTTCTTTGTCATTGACATCATTGACTTGTTGATCGATATCACGTGTAATCATTTTATGACTACGTTGTGGTTTTTCATTGGATTTTCTTTTCTTAGTTGTTTTTTTCATCTTTTATTTTCTGTAGATAGTGAAATTATGAAATCATAAGGATCGACCACATAATTATGTCTATAAAAAGAAGAAAAAAAAACATACGAGAAACTTGCACAATTTTCATGAGACAATTATCAAATTCAACGAAATGATGATGATTTTGTGTAGTTCTCTGATTTCATAATTCAGTTATTATTATTTTTTTGCTTCGTATACAAGTACAAATAAATGAGAAAAAAAATGAAGAAAACAGGAAATCTGAATATAATGTATCATAGTTATCAACAAAACGAAACTAATCAACAGTAGGAAATAAAGAAATAGAAAAGAAAAAGAAAGAGAAAAACCTCACAAACGCGCAAACACGAAAAGACAATAGAAAAATCATTATCTTTAAGTTGAATATATCTTTCGCGATCAATACTGTAGTTTAATTTCTTTTCAATATATCAATCGATACACATACATTATTATAATCATATTATTTACAAGCACAACGATTTCAAGAGAAGAACAAAAGAGAGAGAGAGAAGCGTATTTTTCAACATTCAGTACCACGTATGATTGTTGATGGTAATGTTTCATATTTGGATTGTTGTTGCGAAAATAAAGGATTAGCACATTGTTTTTTAAGACTATTTTGTCTTGATTTAACAAGACCTGAACGTATTGTATCACCATTTGGTAAACAAACAACATCTAATTGGCCAATACCCGAGTCTGATGATGATGCTGGACGTTCTTCATATAAAACTGATGAATTATCTGAACCTGTATTATTTAAACGTGTACGAGAATTTGAACGTGAACGTGGTTTAGGTAATGGTAATGGATGTTTATCGAGATTTTCCATGGGTAAACGAACAGAACTCAATGTTGAATAACGTGGTTTAGGTGGTGGTGGTGCTCGACGTTTCATTGATGATGATGATGGAACAAGAAATGAGCCACTTTCCGACATAACATCTGTTGTTGTTGAATATACAGGTGAATCATCGGCTTCTTCATCATTTTCAATGATTTCATCTGTATCATGATTTGATTTTCTTGCTGAAAGTATTGTTCCATATTTGTTTTGATCGAGAAGCGGATTACCATAGAATTTATTATTGAATGTACGTGTTCGAGTTGGAATAGAATTTAAACTACTTGTTATAGAATCTTGATCGATATAATGTACATTTGCTGTTTGATGAGGTTTTTGTTGATGATAAACTGAATTAGGAGAAGTTATAGAATGAGAATATTTGCCATTTAAATGCGTTGGAATATCATAAACGGCTCCGTTCTAAGAAAACAGAACGAAAAATTCTTCATATACACAAAACAAACAACATTTCAAAACGAACTTGATGATGTCTATCACCACCATTTAAAATCATTTGTGATAGTGTGTCATCTAAAGTAAAATAACAAATGAGTTTATACGAGAAAATTGAAGTTTAATAATAGGATTTACCAGTATTTGGTTTCAATGCTTCGCTCTCGGTTGATGAGCGGGGATATTCTAAATAGAAATCAACAGAAAATTTAGATTCTAATTTCATTTCTTCTTCTTTTTTTCCTCAAAAGTCAAATAAAAATAATAATAATAATAATAGGAAAAAAAGCAAAAAAAAGATAAAACATGCATATGATTATCATGCTTCGATGTCGATTATTGCGAATACATGAAGAAAAAAACACCTACGACGACGAAATCGTCGATAGATGCGGCGATGATTGAATCTGTTCAACAGATATAATACGAAATTTTTCGGTTGCCACTGGAAATGCTGAATAAGTTTAAAATAACAATAGATTTTCATCAAACAACAACAACAAACAACGATTACGAAAACAGACTAACAAAAAACAAAACAAAACTCAATCAAAACTTACTATCTTTATGATAAAGTGTCGTTTTATTATTGTATTTCGATCGATCTTGATGACATGTTCCACAAAGACAACAAAGAAAGAAGAATAGAAGACCACAACCAAAAACACTGCCGATAATAATCAAAATTTTTCGACTTATCAATGGCGTATCTTTTTTAGCTACAAAATAAAACAAGAAAATTTCAGTTTCTTTTTCTTCTTGAACGATTATATTAAACAAAAACTATTTACGTATGGGTTGATTTAATCGAATAATATAACTATGAGTATTAATCGGTAATGAACCGTATTTATTCATTGCAGCTATACGAAACTCGACAGGTTCATGAAAATTTTGCAGAGCAAATAGACACGATTTCGTTCGAGCAATTTCTTCGAATATCTTCTGATTATTTTTATCATTGTATTTAAATAATGTACATGTATAACCATCGCTATCACCTTGTGCATAACTTTTAAGACAATTAATTGTTATTGTTGTATTCGATGTTTGAGTATCAACTGAACAATTTGTAATTGCGTCGGGTACACCTGTCAAACGGAGAAGACAAATAAAACAAATCAAGATTCTTTTTTTTTTAATTAGAAAAAAAGCAATATTTCTTCGAGTGAGAGAGAGAGAAGGAAGAAAAGAATTAGTTTGCAATTGTCCGGAAGACATGAACAATATGTTAAGATATTGGATGAATGTTCACAAAACCGTTAATTAGCCAATCTGTTCTATGTCTGTATTGCAGCTGTCACATGATGACATTTTCAGTCTTTTGTTTTGTTTCTTAAACTCTCATTTGATCTCTAATATTATTAAATGACATGATAATATCGTTTTTGCTTGATTAGTTCGATTGATTTCAAGCGAACTAATCGAACAATGATGTTCGCTAATTACGCTTGTGAATCACTAGAAAATTCTCATGTATCTGATCGTTTTCTTTTTAAAATAGACTCAGAAGAAAAAAAAGAATAAGGCATCGATGATCTACCTCCATGAATCAATTCATAGGTACACGTATCGAATCCGACACTATTATTGGCTGTTACATTAAATAAACCAAAATCATTAAGTGATGTAGGCGTTATATCGAATGTATATTGAAGATTGTTTTGTTCATTAACTGTACGATGAATAATCGATGGTGATAAACCATTGACCGTATAACGTATATAGGTCGGATTAGCACGTAGAACAGTACAATTAATCGTACGAGTTTGATTGATACCCGAATAGATTCGTTTAGATTTTTCGAGAACTGTCGGTCGAACTAAATAGGAAAAGAAATGTATATATAAATTAAAAGAAAACAACAACAAAAAGAGCTGATTTACATTCAATATAGAGTTGTTTTGTAACGGATAGAACGAGATTTTTATCTATTTGTTTCATATCAACTGAACATGTCACATTTCGTCCATTATCTATTGATGTTAAACCAACAATACGATATGTTTCGTAAACAGTTGATTTAAATTGATTGTTGACTAAAGTCGATGGTTGACTTCCGCTCGCTAATGCCATGATAGTTGGTGTTGTACCATTTTTATCCAATGAAATATCGAGTGCAGGACGAGGTGAACCGTCAGCTGCACAAACAACATCCAACGGTTCACCGTCGACCATCATTAAGAAATTTTTTGTATCGATACCATAGAAATCATTATGATAGATTCGAGAATTGGTTTGATAATTATTAAAATAGATATTTTGAATAGGAACTAGAAAAAGAAAAGAATAACATCCAATAATGGCTCTTCAAAACAATAAGTTCATTAATCATTGATCAACTAGACGTTGTCTATGCTGCTTTTATTTTTCTTTCGATATCAACAAGTAGCTTATCTTATTCCAATCATCGAGAACGTCTGAAGACAATCGTTTGATTGAGAGAATAAATCAAGTGTCTAACAGCGCATAACTTTCTTTTTTTTCTCTTTTCTTTGAATCAAAAAAAAAGATGAAATATGTTATCGATTTTATGATGTAATATAATTCTTCTTTTGTCTTTTTATCAGATCAAGATATATATATATATATTTATACATTCTATCTGTGAACTTACCATAAACTTGAAGTCTTTGCCATTCAATATCATCTTGTGGACATTTATATAGTCCGCTATCATCATCATTGACATTGTTTATTCGTAATAAACTTGTTCCATATGGATTCGAATATCGACTGTCTTTCGATGGTTCAATAATAAGATTGATTTTACTATCGAAACTACGATATTCATAAGCGAATATGATTGTCGAACGATTGTCACATAATTCAACTGTTTCACCACGTTTTATATAAATTATTGTTTGTTGTCCACAAACAATTGTGATTAGAAACGAGAAAGCAAATAGAAAATTGTAAAACATCAGATCATTATGCATCGTTCATCTGAAATCGAGATTAGACTGTAAAAATCAAATGTTCTTTTCATTTTTTTTTCTCTCTTTCATCAAAGAATATATACAAAAAAAAGAAAAGAATGACTGAGCTGAGAATACAAAAGCTCGTGTCTCCTATTAATATCGACCTTTGAATACTTTTAAAGAGAAAAGAAAGAGTTGGTAATCATACTCAATTATGACTAAAGGAAAAAGAAATGAAAATGAAACTAATTATCCAAAGCAAATCGTCGAGTATCAACCTTGGAAATACGAGTATAGAATGACGAAAGAGAAAACCGTGAATCAGCTTGTTGTATTTATATAAATATATATAGTTTCTGATCATCCTTCAATTGTAAGTTTCTCTTTTGATCATATAAGTAGTCAAATGAGAAAGAAAATTCCTTGCATTATACACGACACTTAACGGTTCTCTCACGCTGAACTATTAGTAATTGGTACTGACGATTACAAGCAACGCTCGAACACTCACACACACATACATTTAACATTATATTTTTACTAGCGGTCGTGTGTATGTTTGTTTGTAGGAGTAGTCGCAATGGAAATAGTAGAAACGAGAAGAAGAAGAAGGCGAAGATGAGGAGAAGAAATAGGCGGAGGAGGACGAACTGTTGACCGTTGGTATTACACAATCGTGAGTGTCAATGACATACATACACGCGAGAAAAAACATAGAAAAAAGAAATGAGAGTTTTTTTTCTGCAAGAATGATGAGCAACACGATTAGGTGCGTATATAAAAGTGCCAAAAAAATTGATAATAGTATCCGTGAGTTGAATAAATAGCAAAGCAATTGGTAGTCATGTATTTACATATTGAAAAAAGAAAGAAAAAATTAAGAATTTCTGGAGGCGAATAAAAATAAAAGTTAAACTTGCGTTTTATCACGTACCTATTATTACTGCCGAAAAGACAGATATCATACATAACTAGCATACTAAATTTATCGATAATACCCGTCAATATCTTATTTCTTTCTCGTTTCTCCCTCGTATAAACATCACACAATGTTCAGAATAATAATAAAAGAATGTCGATGAATACCATCAATGGAGTGTCGAAAGAATATCTGATCAAAACTCGTTTATACACGCAATACAAATGGGACGGCATTTCTTTAAAGTTATAATACTACTATTTTTCCTTCTGTCTGCTATTTCGCTTCTCTCTCTCTCTCGTTTTTTTCTATCTATCTATCTATCTGTCTGTTTGTCTCTATGCCCTATTGTCGTCGATTTTTTTTGCTCATACGATTGTAATGAGACGCAAACGAGCGTGCATGCACACATACACACACTCGCGTGAAAATAGAGATGCCATGAACATTTCTTTTCTTCGCGATTTTTTCCTTTTCTATTCCCATTCTAGTTGAAAAAAAAAGATGACCATCATCACCCTCAACAAGCGAACAAATACTCGATGTATAGCGCTCTTTCTTCTCTGTCTCGTACGCTCTCATTTTTTTATGCTGTGTCGATGCATCTCTATGTGCATTTGCTTCCAACGAAACTCACATATATACATACATACTCATATAGATGAGGAGAGAGAGGGAGAGAAAGACAAAAGAACAAGATGAAAAAAAAATCGTGCACACACACGCACGCTTAGTTGATGGATGAATCTGGATAATGAAACGAGTCAACCTACCGATGTTGATGCCGACCGGTCAAAACATGTCCAGCTGTACTCAATAAAAAAAATAATAAGAAGAATGAGAAAGACAGACACACGCACAGACAGAGACGGAACACATTAAAAACTACAAAGCAAAATATAAGAAAAAAAACAAAATGATCAGGAAGGAAGATATATCATACAGCAAGTTCTCGACTAACAGTGACAGATCAGTGCTAGTTTTGACACTCTAATCTATTATCCGTATTCATCTGGTGAAAATTCTCAAGTTTGCCCTTTTCAAATGATACGAACTCAGATAAAGACAAAAAAAAATGAGAGCGAGAATATCGCGCTTTCTATTCAAGGACACAACCTTTCATTGAGATCTTCTATACAAAAAAAAGAGAATCAGTTGATCATTTAATCAATTCTATGTCATACGAATTGAATTAGAAGTATCCTTCAAGATTCGGTTCACAGTTTCGAAACCAAATTTCTCGTCTGAACAAATAAAAAAAAACTAAATCGACGAACAATTTGATTAGTTACATCTAACTATCACATCAATTGATAACTGAATACCTCGATAGGAGTAGACCCACGCGTACATATTGAACTATGAACGTTGTTCTAGTTTGATTGCATAAGTTCTATATGTGCACCACGCACACAGACAATAAATGATCAAATTACGTCGAAGAAAAAAAAATGAAATGAAAAGAAATATACCAAAACGCCTCTATAATAATCGATATCTTCGATATTGAGCAATAATGAACGATCGAAACAACAAAAAAATTGACTTTTCTTTGTACATTTCGTGCTCTTTGAGAAAAAAAAGAAAGAAAAAGAAAAGAAACGTTATCGTTCATCGACATGCATATTGATGAAGTTTTATCGTTGACTCGCTCCTCATTTTTTTATTTCGTTGCACTATTTAACATATACAAATGACAGCACAAGGTTGTATATACACGTACTTGTATGCATATATATATATTTCTACGCGGAAAAGTATGAAGAGAAAATGAATTGAAGAAATAAAAACTTAGTTCTACTAGCCTTTTCTTTTTTCTTTATTATTCTAAATGCATTTTGTTGAATTCTTAAGCAAATCAATCTGGTGTTTGAATCAACAGTTTTAAACAGAAGAAATACGAATAGGAAGGAAGGAAAGAAAAGAAGAAGAAAGTCAAAACCTTCAACAGTTCATTATGTCTTTGTGTTTATCAAATATCTATATGATTGGTATTCAATTCGAACCAATCGATAGATATCGAATTAAATCTCTCTCTCTCTCTTTTTTCGCTCTTTCGTATAAATTCAAATTTAATTCTGCATTAATGTTTAAATCTTCGTACACCGTGAAAATCGAATGAATGAAAAGAATATCTTGTTCTAGATCTTCTCTCAAAGATTTAAAATTCATTACCTGTCTTCGCCTATGTGTATGTCTGCGCGTGTGTGTTTATGAATATCTGATTGATAAACAAATTTGGAATAATTATTATTGAAGAATACAGAAAAGAAAGGAAAACAGAACAAAATAAACACAAAATAATTAGATTATATTGAATGATAAAGACAATGTTTCTCTGTTGGTAAATAAATCTGATAAATTGTTTTTTGTTTCTTCTTCTTTTGTAATGCATATAATCTAATTCTAGAATGAGTCTGGTACATCGAAATCTGTATTATTAGTCTATAATAATGAAGCGTAGTGCTTATTCAGTAAATTCTTCTCTAACTGAAACGACAAATAATCATTCTCCGAAACGGTCATGTACCGCTCGTAGTAAACGTTTTGTCGCCAGGTTCGTTAATTATTTCGATTTCTTATCATTTTATAGTTTGTTGTTGTTGTTTTTTTGCATTAAAAAAGTACGTCAGCAGGTGCATGCTCGTCTTCATTATCTCCGTCATCGTCGCCCAATGATCGATTAACTATCGAAGATAATATTCAATCGTTAATATCCATGGGATTCATTAATCGAGAATCGAATCGTAAAGCTTTAATCAAAGCTAATAATGACATAAGCGAAGCCGTAACCATTCTAACGAGTTATAATTATTTTGATGATTATGAAAATGATGTTCAATTAACAGCAAATGAAAGTACATCGTTCATGAATTCATCAGCCCAAGATTTACTCGAACAACAACAGCAAACGGTAAAAAAACTGTAGCATGACAAATAGAGTAAAAAAACGTTGAGGAAGATAAGAAACGAAAGACGAAAACAAGCAAAAGAAAAGAAACTTCAGATTTCTTTCTTCTTCTTCGTTTTCTCAGTTTTTTTTTTAAATGTTTTATTTATTTATTTTTTTCTCTGTCCTCTGACACGTTATGGTGCGACTTAAAAGTAAATTTCTATCTAGCATATTCAAAACGAAATCATCGGTGAAACAAATATCTATTGAATAATTGATTCATTGTTTCTTTTTTTTTCAAGGTTCCAACACAGGATTCGTCATTGACAACTTCAAATGATTATCAAACATTTACAACCGAAGCATTTATTGAGTTGGAAACGAAAGCATATGGAGATAATTGGGCAATACCATATAAACGTTTGTTTTCACTTGTGTGACAGAGAGAGAACGAAAGGCATCTCGAAGTTTTTTCTTTAGGCGAAGAACCACTCGGTCAGTGTCTGCTCTCTGCAACTAAATTAGCTCTTGATGGTACTGCGGATAAGGATAAACACTGTGTTAGATTTATGGATGATTTAATACCTGAAGTTTTTCGAAAAGTAAACTAAAATAAAAGAAAATTTAGCAAGATAGATTTCTGTTTATTCATTCAGTTACAATGTACACATCATGTCAATAATTGGGGTATAGATGTTCAACAAGGTGTTTATGAAATGCTCGAACTTCTTATTGATTTTGTTGCTGCACGTTTATCCACCTTTCCAACACCAGTTAAACTTCTTGAAACCTTAGCCATTGTTTTTGATCATGACTCAGTTTTTCAACGAAAACATCGATCGAAATCTTACGATCGTTCACTCTATGATAAACAATTAGGCGATCGAACACTTGCTACTCCACCATCATTATTAACATTTTCTGTTTACAGTCGAAATGAAACACACGGTTGGCTATGTCAATTAGTCAATCGATTTGTTTACAAAGATGGAATTATTCATTTAAAAGAACAATTTCGCAGTGAAAGACCACGCATAGCACGTGTAAGAAAAGCAAATATTTGACGTCATTTTACAGTCGAAAAATAATTTCTTATTGTTATTGTTTTTCAAAGGAATATAATGCATTATTTTTACCATTTGTTAATTGCATGGATTATCTTATATTGGATCGATATAGACAACTATTTAACGAACATATCGAACAAGCAATTGAATATATTCGAAATTTGAAAAATGAAGATTTCAAAGCGAAAGTTCGTTTTGAACAAACGAACGAATTAAATTTTCTTGAGAATATCGTTTTTTTTGTAGTCAACAAATTCTATTTTTGAATTAATTGCAACATTGAAAAAAATCTGTTCGATTGCTTGGACAAATCGTTTAGAAGTAATCGAACAATTACATTTGGATTTATTATTAAAAATGATTGCTCTAACAAATTTCAATGCCAAAATGAATGCATTAAAAGAATTATCAAAAATGATCGAAGTCTATACATTGAACGTTCAAACAACAACAAAAATATCAATTCGACGAGAATTACTCACCGAATGGATTATTGGAAAATCAATTCTTTCAAAAGCACTGGAAGGTACGATTGATAAAATCGACATAATTCGATTTCAAACGTCGATTTCTATTGGAAATAGGAAATATTGATCAAAATCAATATGTTGATAAAGTTCGAATTTTACTGGATTTTATTGGACCAAAAATGTCTAAAGAAGATATTGAAACCATATGGAAAATGCAGGTAGATATTCACCAAAGAATTGCGTAAAGAAAATGTTTGATTATTTAGCGAGCTCGTTCATCCGTAGCTGTCGATCATTTATTTACATTGATCGCATCGGCAGCAGCGAAATTTAATCTTCAACAATTGAACTATCTCATTGAATTTATTTATCAAGTAAATCAAAATTAAATTTTCGAACGAAAAAGTCCTTTTTTGAATATTTTTTGTCTAGTCTTGGAAAACGGAAACTGTTCTTATACAAGAAAAACTCGTTGAACTACTCGGTTCAATCGGTCGTGAATGTCAAAAAGATTCAGCTGCTCGAGTTCTTGAAGTTCTCTGGGATATGGCACATGAAACTCATCTTAGTCGAAATATGCTTGATCATATACTCTATTCACATTTACGTATTTTCTCGGATAATCGTTCATCGTACGATGGATTGAAACGTGACTATTGTCTTAAATGTATGACCGATCTCAATCGTAAAAAAGGCTGGCTCGTACCGGCTATTAAACATTTATACGATCTTTTACGTTACGATTCACCAAATACATATAAACGAACGGATCAAGATCTTGTTTCATTATTAGTTAATAAACATGATGTTGTTTCAGCATTAATACAAAGTCTATCGACATGTCAACTTGATGTTTGGAATAAGACACAAGGCAAAGTCACAATTGATACATTAGTCGATGGACGATATACACATGAAGAATCGATTCAAACGCATTTAGATTTATTATCATTTCTATTGAAAAAAGGACATTTATTTTTATTATTAAAACGAAGCGAAGAACTTTGGGATACATTAATAACCAATGAACATGTTAGTTCATTTGACCATGAATTAGGTTTAAATTGGTTTATAAATTGTGTCGAAGATATTGAACGTGAATCACAAATTGCACTTTTTGAAAAACGTGTTTCGAAACTAAATCCTATTGAATTATCTTCACGAGGTTTGTGATCGTAGTTTTTTGTTAATCAAAAAAACGAAACTCTGCGAATCAATCTAGGTTATGAATGTTTTAAATTATATTTCGAACGTTGTCATCTTCAACGGCAGAATCCAACTCGAAATAGTCCGTATATATCGAATGTTTCATCATCGATCAATGTAAAATGAAAAGAATCTGCTTTTTGTTTTGTTCGAAAATGAGTTTTTCTTCCAGACGGAAATTCTCGAATGTAAAGGTATTGATGAATTATGGAATATCATCTTATCTGTTAATGATGATAATCTTGCCAATGATGCAACAAGATTTCTATTGAATTTATATTATTTCAAACAACCAAGTCGAACACGTTCAGTCAATGGACAATTATTATACGAATATTTTCTTAAAGAAATCTATACACGTTTAAGTCGACTGTTAAATGCAAATGTACGAGAGATTAATGATGATTTAGCAAAATCTTTGATAGATATAGGCGAACAATTATGTTCAAATGCAAATTTAACAATTAGTAAATCATTAGAATATTCATTATGGTTACAAAAACTCGAACGTTTACTTATGATTATCGAAGAATATATTCATATTGTTGAACCTGAACATTCGCCAACTGCACATATAACATCATTTCATAGTCTTGAATATCAAATACAAATTGTTGTCGGTGATCTTGGCAAAATTTCTGATACATATGATATCATAACTGTTCATTCGAATGATACATTAGAAATGCTACGATTACGTTTAGCTGAATTCTATAAAGTTCTCTCGATAGATATACATATATCAATACAAAATACAAATCCATTGCCATACAATCATGATCAAGATAGAAATACGACAGTTTTAAGTTCATCATTGAATTCGAAATATTTGTATGAAATTTATATAACACCTGGTACGACGATCTATTTGAAAATCTTTGGACATACATCGAATCAAACAACAAAATCGGTTCATTACGAACCGAAACGTATTAGTTCGAGTTGTTCATCGACAATTGATCATACAAATCTCAATGATGAGCTAACTCATTCGACACCATCGAATATGTTAGGTGAAAATTCGAAATTCTACGATGTTCTCTATAAATTATCCTATTTGAATAATCAATCAATTAATAAACGTATTCGAAATCTTTTTTATTTAATGCCATCTGACATTCGTATACACGATTATTTGGATATGATTTCAATTGAACAAACCAATCGACGACGTTCATCGAACGATACAAACTTGGAATGTTCGATTTCGTTACAACCTCAACAAGCTATCGAACATGTATTCGATCGACAACATTCGAGTTTATTACAAATGTTGTATAATCTTGAAATTCTGACGAGTAAAATTCGTCCTCTATCAACAAACAATGGTATTCAGCAAAGTTCGAAAACATTTCGACTAGATTTTTTGAAATATTCAGGCGTCGAACATCTCTTTCGTTTACTTCGTTCGTTTGATGAATATCTTACAGATAAAAATCATTATCTTTACGTTCTTTGCGAAGAAATCATTCTTTTAATTTTACAATTATTACAATATTTAATTTGTGGTGAAGAAAATAAAATCGATAGTCAAGCAACGATTGAACATTTAGAATTCGATAAATTCGTCGAACAAATTCAACAATTGACATTTCTTTGTTGGGCAGCTGCAGCTGGAAATTTACAATTACACGGACAGAATTTATCGATTAAAGAACAGATTAAATTCGATCGATTTATTCTCTTAGATCAAATAAATAAGAATCTTTTCAGTCGAACATCATGTTCAAATGAAACACCAATGAATAATCAAGTTCACTATGGAATTTGTGTGAAAACAAATTCAATTCTACCATTAGACAGTGAAATAGCCGAGAAAATACTTGAACTTATAACATTTTGTTTCGAAAAACGTTCAGAATATTTCGCCACATTTCTTATTCAACCATTTTTTGCTGATTTTCTTTTGGAAATACTTATTGGTACGACATCACGACAAATTCGTCAATGTGCATTGAGAACAATTAAACGTTTATGTCAAATTGAAATTTCTTCATATGATCTACGTTTATTGATACATCAAATTTTAATTAAAGCTCGTTTACCTCTATGGACAACATCATCGATAGGTACACGAGGTTCAAATCAAAAATTACTCGTACAATCAACGGAATATTTTGATTTACGTTGTTATTTAACAGAAAATCTTTGTGAACAAGATCAAAATTTACTTCAAATCAATACGAAACAATTATTAAACGATGAAATCAATTGGTTAGCATCCTATACAATTTCTTCATCGCAAACAATTGATAATATTCTCTTTGTTGGTCATTTAAAATTTCTTCGAACATTATTAACTTGTCAAACAATTGATAAAAATGAAATTGGCTCGGATTTAATTCGTTTATTAATCGATCAATTTCTTTTTCCAGCATCGAAACGTATGATTATGAAACGAACAAATGAAATCGATGCAGATTTCGAACCGAAATGTTCGACAAACGAAAGTCGTCTCGCTGCCTACGATGTTCTCGTTGAATTAGTTCGAAATAGTTCAGCAAATTTTCAACTTGTTATTACTGATCTCATCAATCTTCATCATCAAACATTATTCGAAAAGCAAACTGAATGGGAATATTTTCCACAAGTAAATCCACGTGCATCATGTGGTTTCGTTGGTTTATATAATGGCGGTGCAACTTGTTATATGAATTCCATTCTACAACAATTATTCATGTTAACACAAATATCCGATTATATTCTCAATGTTCACGATGAAAATCTTCAATCGAATGAAACAAATTTATTTGCTGAACTTCAACAAGTTTTCGGACATTTACGCGAAAGTCAAATGCAATATTATACACCCGAGGGTCTTTGGAAAATATTTCGTCTATGGGGACAAGAAATCAATATTTGTGAACAACAAGATGCATTCGACTTTTTTACATCATTAACTGATCAAATCGATGAATATTTGAAAAGTATTAAACAAGATGAAATCTTTCATAAACAATTCGAAGGTATATTCGCTAATCAAATGATTTGCATCGATGGTTGTCATCATCGATATGAAGGCGAAGAAAGATTTATGGCTTTAAATTTACCAATTAAAGTTCATTCATTAAATGAATCGTTGAATCAATTCGTTAAAGGTGAATTACTCGATGGTACAAACGCATATTTCTGTGCTAAATGTCAAGAAAAACGAACAACTATTAAACGTTTATGTATTAAAAAATTGCCACCATTATTATGTATTCAAATGAAACGATTCGGTTTCGATTGGGAAAATAATCGTGCATTGAAATTCGATGATTATTTTCAATTTCCATTTGTTTTAAATATGGAACCGTATACAGTTGAAAGTGTAAATAAACATGAAACATTCGTTGGACATGAAGATTTAATAACGAACGAGAAAAAGCCTCTTTCACGTACATCATCATCAGCTAATGCTAATCCAACAATAAACTATGAACTTATCGGTATTATTGTTCATTCGGGTCAAGCTAATGCCGGACATTATTATTCATTTATCAAAGAAACACGTTCACGAACGAATCGTTGGTATCGTTTTAATGATACATCAGTTGATGAAATTGATTTCAACGAGCAAATGCTCGAAGATGAATGTTTTGGTGGTACATTTCGTTCACAAAAAGATTCATCATCGGATGAACGAACACGTTTTTGGAACGCCTATATGTTAATCTATCAATGTATTGAACCGAGTCGATTACTTCCACCACCGTCATCACCATTGATGAATCGTTTTCAACGACGAAATTCAACATTTCGACATTCGAATCAACGTGATTCATTATCACAATTAGCCGATCTCGTTGTTCAAAGTGAACATAATCATTTATTTGAAAATAAAAAATCTTTAATATCATCGAAAGTTCTCGCGTGTGTCAAAGATGAAAATTTAGAATTCGTCAAAAATCGTGATACTTACTGTGAGGATTATTATCAATTTCTTTTACATCTTGTTAGTTTATGTTTAAATGAAAAAACGAATACAGATTCGATGTCAATTGAATATGCAACGAAATTAATATTTCAATTTCTTTTCTATACACATTTTCGAACACATCGTCGTTTACGACGCGATAATTTAACACAATGGTTGGATTTAATTGGTAAACTTTTTCAAAAATCAAATTCAGCCTGTGAAATATTCTATGAAATGCTCGGTGATAATCGATTGAAAATGTATTTACTCGATTGTCCTTGTGAAGATATTCGAGAATGTTTTCAAGATATTTGTCAATTTTTTCTACAATCGAGTTCAAATGTAAATCGATTTGTCGAACAATTAATCGATCTCTTAGATAAGAATGTTATCGAACAAATCAAACAATCACAAGCGTATTTTCAATTGATTTATTTCTATTTGAATTTAAATCCATTATCAATCGAATATTTAGTTAAATTGAATACGTTAACACGTTTAAGATTAGTATTACTCGATGAAAATCTTGAAACAAGACGATGGAATTCGAGTCAAGCCAAAGAATTCGGTGTTCTACATGAAATGATTTCGATTTTAATTTTATATTCATATTCAAAACATGAAAATGATCTCTTACGTGAATCATGGTTTAATCGATATATTCGAGAACTTTGTTATGCTTTTCAAGAAATACCAACAACACGATTGGCACATACTTTAGAATTAATTGAAAATCTCGTTCGAACGAATGATGAATTTGCTGAAAGTATGATTCATGTAATTCTACAAGCGATTTCACAAGCACATACCAATGATTTGAAATCATTATTCAAACTTTTAAATCATATTTTGGTTAGTAAATCGAAATTTTTCTTTCAAAAGAAGGAAATGTTTTGATGAAATGTTTTAGTTAATTGATAATCCATTTCAAAACAAACGTCTTCAATTCATATTCGAAGGCACTAGTCAGTCCAATGGACTTTATTTATTGATTCGAACATGCATTGAAACTGATCAACGACGTGCATATCAAACAGTTAAATATCTTATTAACCTAGCAAATCAGTACGTTTTATAGAAACAATTAATTATCGATATTTTATTTTTCTCTATTCTCTTTTTTTTGAAGAAGTAACGCTTGTAAAGATTATTTTTCTTCGACAGCTATTCAATGGGAATCAGCTATAACCTGGTTGAAACAACAAATGCAAACATCACATCAATCATCACCAGCACAGAATATTTCCAATGAAGACACGGATATACGTTCATTTCAACGAACACGTAGTGCATTGTTTACACTCGAACAAGCTCAATGTCTTCTTCAGCAAACAGTTCGATTTAATGGAAATATTTCGAATGAATCTATCGAATTTCATGATACTCTATCGCAATGAATTGATTGAGACAAAACAGTTGCATCTGTATTTCGAAAGACGATATTTGTATATGTATGTGATCTCTCTTTTTTTTGTTCCAAAAAAATAAACAAGACAAGATATTTTGTATAAAAAAAGAAACGAGACAAAAATCGTTCGTAATCATTCACTTGTCAGTCAAATAGATGATCATCATTAGATTTTCTTTTGTTAGAAAAATAATCAAAAGATCGAAGATGATCGATGATATTTTGTTCAAAGAAAAATTGAACGCAAAAGCTAACAAGACAAGTGCCTGTCGATAGACTGATTGATTAGGAACAAACGTTCATTCATTCTTTGTAACTAAACTATATGCATCAAATGATGAGAATCAAAAAGCAAATGAACTGCTAATGATAACAAATGTCAATCGAGAATGATGATTTTGCTCACTCCATGACTTCTTCTTTTTGCTGCTGTTGTGTATGCAATTTATTCCTATGTAAAATCTGTAGGGAATGAAACAAATCTAGACATATAGCTATATTATATATATATATGAGTTGAATATTAATGAGAAATTCATTTTAATTAAACGAGAATAGTTGATAAACATATTTCGTATCACAATGTAGATAATTATATCGAGTTGAATTGTGTTTGAAGACAAATATATTGTTTTGATTTATTTGTAAAGTACTCGACTTGATAGCATCATGATGCTTCTGGAAATAAGAACAAGAGCACAAGACAACAAGAGAGAAAGAGATCGACTGTAGATTGAATATTGAATTTCACTGGTTGTTCCTATTTAAAGATACGTATCTTGAATATAATTTGATTACTAATCGTATTGAAAGTTAAAACATACGTTAGTGAAAATGAATAGACAAAGATCTCTCATTCTCTTATATAGTTATACGAATAGACCGATCGAATTTCTATCAAATACATCGTATCCTTATTTTATTTCGAAGAACTTGCTTTCCCTTTTCATGCCAGAATATAATCATAATATCTTTTGACATTGATCATTCATAGATATTCTGTCAGGTTTAAGACGATAGTATCAATCATAAAATATGAAGAAATAGACGAACATGTTTTTTTAATCCCCATAGCAAGCAACAGAAGAAAAACACCTAAATCGTTTTTTTTCTTCTTCTTCTTCTTTTCACATTTGTTATAGATTCGTTTTAATGATCAACCCTAGGCATATGTTGATGCTATTGTGAATCACTTTCACAATGGCATCAGAATAGACGGAGAGAAGAAAAAGAAGAAGAAGAAAAAATAAGATGCGCAAATAAGTTTACATGTGCACTAATAACGATAGCTAACTATCTTCTCGAACTGGACGATTCGTATTTTTTTTTCTTTACTCCATATTATCATTCTCTTCGTCGTCGTCTTCGTCTTCTCTCTCTCTCTATGATTCTCTCTCTATCTCTCTTTCCTATGCTTCTCTTATTTTCTACATTTTAGTCAAAAAGAAGAATGTTGTGGAATCATTTTTCATAAATCGTTATTCGACAACGGTCAGCATCTACTTTCAGATTTATTCGCAAACAAATTCAATTCAAATAATCATGACTGCTCTTCGAGTTTTTCCATTTATTGGTGCAGCTGTTGCTATTGGCGCACTCGTATTAGGTATCATTGGTGTTTCAACTACTTATTGGTTTTCAAATGCTGCTGGTCATGAAGGTAAAACAAATTTGATTCTATACGAAATGAAAACTTTGATTTGTTCTATTTTTTTTTTATAAAATAGGTCTTTGGCAAAAATGCCCATTAGGTATTTGCATACGAACTGATGGTGGACGTACAGCTGCTATTGCTCTTGCTGTAAGAAAAAAAAAGCAGATCATTCGAAAATTTCCTTTTTCTAAATCGAATATTTGACTTCTAGGCTGTTATTGCTATTGGTGTTGGTGCACTCTTGGCAGTTTTCAGTGGATTAGCACGTCAAAAATCCGATGCTGGCAATAATTTGGCTCGTCTTGCTGGCATTGTATCTGTCATTTTACTTTTCTCAAGCGGTGTTCTCATTGCTGCTGCACTTTATACATTTATCGGTATTAAAAATGCAACAGGATATTCATTTACCGTTATGGGTATCGCTCAATTCTTAAGTTTTCTCGCTGCTATGCTCGTTGCACATTGGATGGTAAAATAGAGTTTGAAAGAATTTCGATAAATATTATATTTTTCTTTTTCTAGGGTCATTCGTTTACTGTCATTAATTAAATGCAACAAAAAACATAAACTTTTGTACAATTGTTAAGCTAAATTTTTCTTAGCTTATAAACTGCTCTCTCTCTCTCTCTCTATCTTTTGTTTTATTTGTTGTTTAGCAATCAATGAAAAAAAAATTTCGTTTCTTTGTTCTTTTTTTTGGTAAAACATTTTCTCTTTTTCGTCTTCGTTTATCTCTAATTCAGCTGAAAATATCTACTCTTTTCTCAATGTGTTTTATGTCTTCTACGATATAACATGTGTGTGTACGCGAGCGTTTTCTTTGTTTTTTGTCCTATTGGAGAAATACATAACTCAATTAGAAAATATCGATAATCTAATATTGAAGAGCCGGAAATAGGAATGGTTCGGAGGGTAAATAATAGTTGTTTACACTTATGAATAGTCTCAGAGAGAACATTCGAAGGTTATTCAGTACGTATTAATATATGAGAATAGTTGAGAATGCCTTGAGGATATGAAATGAGTGACTAAGAATATGAAATTAATCATTTAATCTCACGAAGAATTGCTTACATCG
>Ga0209915_1001463_pt1 | contig 33101 bp, 27 predicted proteins | sample ThiBiot_750_plan_FD_183952 | JGI IMG/M metagenome (GOLD analysis project Ga0209915, IMG submission 183952) | Wastewater bioreactor microbial communities from Cape Town, South Africa - Thiocy_cont_750_plan (SPAdes) | ecosystem: Engineered > Bioreactor > Thiocyanate-remediating > Anaerobic-Aerobic... | reverse complement strand
ATCTTTGTCGTACCATCAATCTTCTCAATTCGCACAATAAATGTTTTCAGTTGACTAAGACGTCCATCAAGCAAACAGAGACAATCATTGAAATCGTACAATCTAATATTTAAATGAATAATACTCGACGGTGACCAGATTGTTGATGCTGAAGAAAGAAACTTCCCTGAGCGAAACATAGCATCGTCGCTTAACCCTTTGGGACCCAATTTTTTTTCTGAAAGGTAGACTCACAAAGATCATAAATATCCTAAAATAATTCATCTTCAAACTTCGGCATCGTTGAAATATCGAATTTTTAAGATATTGATATAATAGATTGCCGTACCCCCCCTCAGGGATGACAAAAAAAATTATTTTCAAATTTCGATTTGAAACTTTGCACAAAGAGAGGTCTCATTGAGAGTAGTTCACTGTAAAAATTTCAGCTTTACTGTCTACTTTTAAACTGAAAAAACTAGGACGTCATTGGGTAATATTTGATAACATTTGAGTATATGGTCTATTTATACAGATATGCCTGGCATCTCGCATAAATATGGCTTAATTACGAATATTTCTTTAGAACAGTCTTTCTATATCCCAAAACCACAAATAAAATCGAATCTTTTTCGAAAAATGAAATATTTCCCTAGGTGGTACATATATGTACCACCGGGACTCAAAGGGTTAAATCCTAAATCAATAAATACGTTGTGGTTATTATAATTCGATCGTAAATTCTCAGGAAGTAACAAGGTAACAAAATTAGAAATTTCCAACAACAAAATTGCTACATGAATCATTCTCTTTCAAAGCTATATATACTCACTGCTCACAAATAACAACTCATGTCTCGCATCTCCACATATTTTTACTCATCTACCAAAAACAATAGCAATGGTCTCACAAAGATGTTGTTTAATATCTGTCTTAACTCCAATAGCGATCGTCGTAGTCGTTGTTTTAGGGTTGATTCCAGTATATCTACGAAAAAAAGAAACAACAAGTATGAACTACTAAATATAACATGCAGTCCGTTCTTTATTTTTCTTGTATAGCTCCTCCCACTTCGAAAAACTGTATACCTGACTTATCAAAAGATAAACTATCACTCGCAACAGTTAGTTTGGTCAATGCTAGTGAATATCAATTCAACAATCGAAATGAAACGATAGTTCTTCGATTTTCTTGTCCTATCTTGGATATATACAATTACTCACTGACTGATGAAAACAACACCGAGATAAACACCCTCAATACTACAAGTGAAATAACGATTGCAGATCAATTTCAATTAGATAAAATCATATTAAGTCTAATAGCACTCGATGAATATGGTCTGCCTCTATTTATTTCCTTTGATCTTTATTTTGGAAACATTGACATGCCTGTTCGAATTTTATATCCAAATGGAAGTGCAGCTAGTGGTGTTTTTGTTCAAGTGAATCTGACTGATTCTCCAAGTGTTAGTCAAAGTGGATATACGGATGAAAATGGTAGTATTATATTCACCAATGTTCCATCACAAACAATTTCATTATTTGCACGTACAACAGACAATCAAATCGCATTGGGGGGAATTGCACCGACTACATTCGGCGTCAATCTAACATTAATACCTTTTGGAGACACTACGTCAAAAAATATCAAAATCGCTGAAAGTTTGAATGTCAAAAAATCGGCTGAACGATTTTTACATACGATAAAAAAGCGAGATATACAAATGCCAGGTTTTACTATCACAACCAATGGAATAGGATTACAAATAATATCGAGAACGTATTCAGTAGAAAAGAATCATACAAGTATTTCGATCCGATATAAATTTATTACGGCAGAAGTACCCGGTGGTTATTTCGGTTCGAGGTTTAACGATTATTTTTCTGTAACAATACGATCAAGTAAAGGACTTTATAAAAGTATTTCTCAAAGTATGAATGCTCTGGGTCTTGGCGCATTTGATTATGCAAGTGGTGCAACTGATTGGTATGTTCTAAAATTACCACTTAACGGAGAATCAGATCTAATTCAAATCGATGTTGGCGTTGCTAATGTTGGCGATGGTGCCTTTCAATCAACAGTCACTGTTGATGAAGTTAGTATCGAAACATGTAATCAGTGTGATGGTTGTACGAAATGTCCAACAGGTCCGATGTGTCTTGAAACATGTGCTAATCCTCCTGAAAAAAGTTGCTTATTTTATACGGAATGTATGGAAGCACAAGTTAACTGTGGTTTCAACGGATATGCTCTTGGATATGGAAATAAATATTGTCGAAAATATAATAGCCGTATCGGTTTGTTCAGTGTTGATGGACAAAACTGGATATATAAAACGATGAATTGTTTACAAAAAGCATTAGTTACATCTCTCGAAGAATGTCATAATTGTCAACAATTGAGAACTATTGCATTTGATTCTCATCCGAAATGTTATACTGATTCGGGTGCGTGTAATCTGCCTGTATGGGACTATGTTGAAATATTTAAGACGGTTGGACAAGAGTTTACAACTGCAGAAGGTATAAAACAAGCTGGCATTACATTTGGTGATTGCGCTCGATCAATAGCTATCCAAATTTCAGCTGAAATTAAGAATACGGTAAAGAACTATCTGAGATTACAATTATATGCAATATCAAAATTCTTTGAATCCATTTCAACAAATTAAAACTTCCTTTTTGGATTTACAAATGTGATATTCGGCAGACTACATTAATACATAGTTACATATTTGCTTTTTTTCTTATCTTTATTCCTCAAAAATAAATATTGATATTCACTCAAGGGGGAAGAGGCTGATCGCAGACTCCAAGTGACTCCACTTTTGTATAAAGTCCCAAAATCAATGTACACATTGAAAAGGCAAGATTTTTGTATATCGAATCATTAAGACTGAAATAGAATAGATATTTTAAAAAATCTGTTGATTTTCGCTTGAAGAAAAACGAGCTATATAAGTAGGATTTCCACTGGCACATCCAATGTAATATTCCCCATCTGTAACATTTGATAAACCCTTCAAATTTCTGGATTGCCATCCAATTACATAGTATTGCGAAATATCGAACTCGAAATACAGTCCAAATCCTGCATTTGTATTGAAAGCAGAAATGAAATAATTTCTTCGTGTAATAATTCTCAGATAGTTGATAAATGAATTCATTCGAGTTAAAAGAATATTTTTCATTGATTCAATTGTTTCATTGACTTTAATTTCCACTTGATATTCTGGTTGAACATAAATGCTAATAAATTCACTGCTATTGAAATCAATTAGATTTTCATTGATATAGTCTTGAGAAAGCAAACTAAATAGAAATGAAATAAAAGTTTGTATGTCAATAACTGTTAACTTACTTGTGAGCTAGCTGTCGTTCGAAAGTCTTGAATACCTTGTTGATTTGCATTTGACATATAAAGACCTTCGATCCATTGTTGGGTTACAAAAAAACTCGAACAAACATCATGAAATATGACATTATTTGAAAGAAATGTGTCATAAGATTATGGTAACTTCTGAGCATGGACATGAGAGAGTTTCTTCATATTCAAGATAAAGTTGATTAAAAGTGTTAAGATCGATATTTTCAATGATAACTGTTCGACGTTGTGTTAGGATGACATAAAGTCGTGTTGTGTATTTTTGATGTTATAAAATAGTGACTGGATCTTTTGGCTCGTCGTCATAATCATTTTCTTCGAGCATAAAAAGATTGTAGTCTTTGATTGCTGTATAAATCGAATGAAGTTTCAACTTAAACTTCATTTCAGATGATGATATTTAGTTCCAAAATTATGAAAAAGATCGTATAAAATATGACTTTTATTTATAAAGAAAATTTTCATGCTTCAAGTTATTTTCGTCATAGTTTAAGTCGACTCGGCATAGTAATTATTAAATTTTGGTAGAAATATTTCTATTTGTCAGTAAATTGTGTTCTTTATTCTTTTGTAATAATTGAAATTCTATATATCAGCAAAAGTAATTTCAGTCTCAATGACTTGTTAATCATCTAGTTTGTTTTTTTTTATCGAAATAAATAAGAAACACTTTCTGTAGGAACGCTATTTAATTAAAATTATACCTGGATAGCTTTTTATTTGCAATACACAATTATATTACATAGGCAGCAGTGGTCCTATTCCAAAGTTCTAGAATTCTGAAATTTTGGAATAGGGATCAGGTCTCACTTCAATCGCTTGAATTCATTCAGTCAAGCTGGACAAACATGGATTTATGCGACAATGAATTGTCTACAAAAAAACTTTAGTTCCATCATTAGAAAATTGTACTACGCTGATTGTATCGAAGCAAACATTGTCGAAATTGAAAATGACTATGAAAATGTTTCATTTTTTGACAAAATTAAACTCTATATCGCTGTGCTTTTCCTAAGATTGATATTAAAAAGCTAAGAAAAATAAAATAATTTCGTTTGTTTTGACGTTCGTTCTTCTTTATTTTTAATCAACAACCACAACAAATAACAAAACAAAAGTGACGTTTACATTGAAATTGTCGGTGTTGGTGTTGTTGTTGTTGGATGTTTGTTTATGAACGTGGTCGTTCTTTCTTTTCACGATACAATGCCCAAAGTGAGACATTAGCAACTTTCACGACTTTGAAACGAACACCCGGAATATCACCGACGGCATGACCTTTACGGCCAAAACCGGCGATTAAAACTTCGTCGTTTTCCTAGAAAACAAAAGCTTAGGTTCGATTTCGTTTTTCTTTTCTAATCGTTGACGAACTTCAATATAATTAAGACAACCGTCCCGTGGTACGAAAGCAGTGATTTTTTTTCCATTTTTAATTAATTGAACACGAACACATTTACGAATAGCTGAGTTCGGCTGTTTGGCTTCGACACCACTGAGAAAATAAAAAGACAATTATAGGAAAAAACTAGTTTTTGCCTTTTTTTTCGTCTACGTACACTTTTTCAAGAACGATGCCTTTGGCGTGTGAAGCACCGGCGAATGGATTACTTTTCCATCGTGTACCCAAGTGAGATTTTTTGTAATCTTTATCGTGCCATCGTTGTTCACGACGATGATCTTTGAGTTTACGAGCTGTACGAAGACCACGTGGTTTACCCATAATTCGAGTAAGTTCTTATCTGAAGATAGAAACAAGAAGAAAAATCACATTTGTTTTTCAAATCAACTGAATCAAAACTGAAATATCTTGGTTTTCTTTTTATTTATTATTTACAAATGTAAGCGAAGGCAAAATGCATCAATGAAATTGTCCGTTCGTTCTCGTTCTGGAGGCACACAAATAGATGTCAGTCGAATCGCGAATTTTCAAGTTTTATTCTCATTCGTCGACGTTTTTTTTCTATCAAAGATAGATTTTCCATATTAATAACTCGTTGTTTTTTTACTAGAATATTGACTTAAAATTTTTCTTTCTCTTCTCGTCTCTTCGCTCAAACAAACATGCACGTATTTTCGCTTTTCTCTCTCTCTCGGTCGCTCGCTCGCAAAGGTTTCTCTTGCCCGAGCGAATGCATGGCAGCTGCATCTTATACATAACAATTTCTTTTTTTCTTTTTCTTTTGAAAAAAATATAAACACCCTGAAGAACGACATTTAAATAATTGACCCCGAAGAAAAGCATCTATCGAGCATTTTAGATTTCAGATGAGCGACTAAATCGAACTATGCATTCAACAAGTCAAACACAACGAACATTAATACCGATTAATATCGAAACATTAGCCGGTACATCGTTCGAACTGCTTGTGTCACCATACGAACAAATACAAATGATCAAACGTAAAATCGAACGACGTGAAGGCATACCGAGTTCACATCAGCATTTAATTTGGAAAACAACTGAACTCGATGATGAATCATGTTTAAACGATTATAATATCGAAAGTGGTACAACATTGAAACTTGTTTTAGCTATGCGTGGCGGACCGGTGAATACGAAACGTGTGCCAATCGAAGACAGTTTCATACGTGATATGTCCGAATATATTGAAACAAGCCGAGATGATTACGATCTTTCGACGAATAAGAATGTGACGTTTCTCGTGTTGAGAGACGGTGATCAGTTCAATTTCTTTCAAGTTATCGATCGAGGCGACGGAACACTTTCGCCTTTATCGGGATCGATTAGGTAGAATCGTTTGTTTGTGAGATTTAGTTTGGAGAATTGTGTTTGTTGTTCTAGTGCTACTTCAATGTATAATACACATGATATTCTTCCGGTGGAAACAGAAAGAGAATTTGATGAAAAACGACAAGCTGATAATCGAAAAACTAAAGAGAGAATGGAATCGATTCGTTCGAAATTGAAAGCTCATCCGACAAAAGTAGATTTTTTTTTTTTGAAAAATTTCATTGTCTGCACTTATATTTTATCTCATCAGAGCATAATCCGTCCTTTGTCGTCATCGAAAACAATTAAATCGAATTTAATTTCATCGTCTGACACATCGCAAACGAAAACTCATCCATTATCGTATTCGTATTCGGGAAGTCTCTTCAATACGTACAGTTTATTGTCAACGAAGACTCCACTTCTTCAAGAAGAAGATTCCGAAGATGAAGACGACGATGATGAGACCGATGACGATGACGATGATGAACCAACACCACCGAAATGTTCGTCTCAACCAGTTTTCACGTCGAGATCGTATTCACCTTCGATCTTTCGACAAAAACCTCGTCAACATCCAGCCAAATTACCATTTCGACAAGATAGTACAGTTCTTGTTGATTATCAATCGTCGATAAACAATCCATCAAATGAAACCAATCAAATCGATGATCTACAATCGAAAGTTGTCTTGCCAGTCAAAAAAATATCGTTACCATCGATTAAAAATCCTCAACCGTTAACATTCAACGAAAAAAGCAAAAAACCAATGCCAACAACGACAGATACTTTCAATGAACATTTAATGTTGAACAAACGTATTGATCTACTGAAAAGTCAAAATAAAACATCGAGTATACCATCGTCACCAGTACTGAAACGACAAGATAGTAAACCATTAGTAGCAACGCCAATGGCAGCGTCGTCATCGGTTTTACCAATCGATAATACAAAAGTCACGATTGGTAAGTTGAGAAAAAGAAATTCGATGATACTTATATAGAGGAAATCTTCTTTTTTGAAGAAACTATTGGCTCAAAAACAGTTTCGGCACTTCTTCGACAGAATGCAACTATCGAACCGGTTGATACTTCTCGGGGTGTTGGTAAACATCTCGTTTCACTTCTTACAACTGCTTCATCGACTAGTTACAAACAATCAACACGCGAGAGTGTTCTCGAAGAACGATATAAAGTAGTTTATCAATCGTTTTTTGTCTTGTATTTGCTTATCAAATCGGTTTTAGTTGGATTCGAAATTGCCGAATTCATGGTCGACGCCTAAAGTTGCGAATCCATCGTTAGTCAGCAGTAGTCTTCAATCGACTACAGCGACGATTTATAATCCGAATAAACTGCCACCGGTGATTGTCAATAGAAAATCAACAACAAAATGTTTTCTCTGTAAAAAGAAAACCGGTCTAGCGACAACTTATCAATGCAGGTTAGGAGATTGAATCGTGTTCGGCTCTTTTTAAACAACATGTGTCTTTATTATCTTCAGATGTGGAAGTTCATTTTGCAGCGAACATCGTTATCCCGAAGCTCATGCATGCGCATTTGACTACAAAGCCGAAGGAAAACGTTTGATCGAACGTAACAATCCTTTGATAACGGCACCGAAACTACCAAAAATCTAAATCAATTTCAAAAATTTGCTATCGAATGTACAAAACAAAAAATAATTCTCTTTTTTTTTTCTATGGAATCTGCACATTGTTTTCTCTCTCTCTCTCTCTCGTCCTTTCCGAACAGTAGAGTTCAATGATGATTTCGAATACATGTATTTTGTATTTTATCTCTAGCAACACGTTTGATTGTTTGCTTGTTTTTGAATGCTTGCTAGTTGAAATCATTGATATTCTCTGTACATAAATATTTTCTAGATAAACATCGATTGATATCACGTCTTTTTTTTCTTTTTCCTAAAAGCAAAAGGTATTTTCGATGTTGTCATTGTGTGAAAACAAAAAAAAACGAATTATTTGTTGACGATCTCGAGAGACGCATATAATCAGATTTGACATTAAGCAAAAAGATTAAAATCCACTCTAATTATCATGCAATTGTCATCAAACACAAGAAGACAAAACACACACACACACACATACATTGCAGATTGTTGACAAACGAAAGCTTTTTAATTAAGTCAATTGTAAAAAACTGTGCAAAACGGATGAATTAAACGAGAAAGTTTTTTTTGTTCTCATAGAAAAAAATCAACTAAGAGTTATAAAAAAGCTTCCGGCAAAAAAACCAAAGCAATGACAGGAAATATAATCGAGGAATATATATATTCGATGCATTCGAAGATGGGCAATTTATTCAACATGACACTGAAAAACAATTATTAACTAGGTCCTTCGCTGTCTGTCATGAATTCACATGTTCATCGATTTGCGATGTTTATCTTTTTGATCGAGAGGTCTCATAAGCAATTCATCGTTATTTTCTTCTTCGTTTTCCTCGTCATGTTTCTTTTCTGTTGGAATCATTTTTTTTCTTCTTCTCTTCTGCTTTCGTCATCGTCTTCTTTTTCTTTTATCGTCGCCTGCATCTTCGGAGACGTGATCCTGAACACACTCGCAAATATATATTTTTTCTTTTCTCTCTTTCTCGCATTCTGTTTTTCTTTTTTGTTGCGTAGAGCTCTCTTTTTTTGCTCCTTCTTTTTTTTCTTTTCCAGTAAGACTACACGATCAGTCAGACTATCATAATCTAGTCGTCGTCGTCGTCATTCTTTTTGCTTCCACATATTTTGCTCACAAAAAAAACTGAAATATATTCATACTATCGAGGCATTGTCTTTTGTCTGTTGTTTGTCAGAAAATACATTAATCATTTTACTAATAAATAGTATAGTATCATTTCGTATTTTGCTGCAGATCAAATGGCAGTGTCAACAATTCAATTAGTTGCAACAAAGTGTCCAACCGATGAATTATCGTATACCAACTGTGCAATTATAAATGAAAGAGATATTGATCCAAAACGTGTTCGGTAATTAATAATATTTGTATATCTAGGAAAATAAATGAGCTGTTTACTAGACACATCGAATTATTATCTGGTGTAGCTAATGCGAAATTTGTTTTCACGGTTATTAAATCTCCAGCTATTCCGCAAGGCAAAATCGGCTTTAATACATTACAAGTACGAACTACGAAGAGATGATTTGGATTAAGAAATGTCTTCTGCTATTGATTATAGAGACGTTGGGCAGGCATTGAACTCGATCGATCGTATCAAGTTCGTCCATATGCATTCGACAAAAATGTTCAATCAATTGCAACATTAGTTATTGAAGTTGATTTTTTAAATAAGAAAAAGTTTGTTATTTCGAAAATAAATAATCAAATCGAGATTTTTCTTTTGCTAGTACAACAACTGAACCGTATGATACCGATAAAATGGCAATTGAATTCTTACAACAATATATCGATCATGCTTTTGCAATTGGACAATGCGTATGTCGAGCAAAAAAAGACGGAATTGATTAATCGAGAAAAAAAAATTTGTTTGTTTTAGTTGCCATTTCAATTTTTAGACAAGAAAACATTGACACTTGCTATTAAAGACATTGAAGCCGTTGATTTATCAGCTGTAGCTCGTGGTCAACCGGCAAAAGCTCATAAAATTCCATTAGGAGTTTCATTGGCAAATACGATGGTTGTGTTTGAACGAGCTGAAGGTTCGTCAATAAATTTAGCCGGCAAATCAAAAGGGTATGCAAACTTATGAATAAATAATAAGAGCAATAAGAATTATTTATTTTTCTTATAGAAAATCGCAATTTGTTTCAATAATCAATCCTGATTTTGATTTTAAAACGATGGGTATCGGCGGTCTCGACACAGAATTTAATGCAATCTTTCGACGAGCATTTGCTTCACGAGTATTTCCACCTGAGATAGTTTATCAATTAGGCATGAAACATTGCCGAGGTATTCTATTGTATGGACCACCGGGAACAGGAAAAACATTGATGGCTCGGTAGGAAAGATGATATGACAAGGAAATGAAAGCAATGGTTTCTTTTTTTATAATTGTTCGTATAGACAAATTGGAAAAATGTTAAATGCTAGAGAACCGAAAATTGTCAATGGACCGCAGATTTTAGACAAATATGTCGGAGAATCAGAAGCAAATATTCGAAAACTATTTGCCGAAGCTGATGAGGAAGAAAAACGAGTAGGATTCGGTTGATTTAAGAAATTGATTTTGAAGTCATTTGATTTGTTTCAGCTTGGGCCGAACAGCGGTCTGCATATCATCATCTTCGATGAAATCGATGCTATTTGCAAAGCTCGTGGTTCTGTGGTCTGTTGAATTGAAAACTTCTTCGTTGATTTGTGTTTCTTTTCTATAGGCAAGTGGTGCTGGTGTTCACGATACAGTCGTCAATCAATTGCTCTCGAAAATCGATGGTGTCGATCAATTGAACAATATTCTCATTATAGGCATGACAAATCGTCGTGATATGATCGATGAAGCATTGTTACGTCCCGGTCGACTCGAAGTACAAATTGAAATTGGTTTGCCCGATGAGAACGGACGTTCACAAATTCTCAATATTCATACATCTCGTTTACGTGAACATAATAAATTAAGTTCGGATGTAAATATAGGTGAACTCAGCGAAATAACAAGAAATTTCAGTGGAGCTGAATTAGAAGGTCTTGTTCGTGCCGCAATGTCATTTGCCATGAATCGACACATTAAAGTCAGACATGATTAAATTTGCTTTTTTTAAAGAAAAAACAAAACTAATATTGATGTTACCTGTGTTTAGGCTGGAAAAAAAGTTGAAATCGATCCGAATGCAGCCGATAAATTGCAAGTTTGTCGAGCTGATTTTATGCATGCATTTGAAAATGATGTTAAACCAGTAAATACAAAAGAATTATTTGAATAGTTTGGTTTTTTATTGTTATTTTTGCAAAGGCATTTGGTGTAAGTAAAGAAGAATTCGATTCGTATATATCGAATGGAATCATTCTTTGGGGACAACCGATTACTGACGTACTCGATGAAGGACAATTACGTATTCGTCAGACAGTTAAAAGCGAAATGACGCCATTAGTTTCGATCTTAATCGAAGGTTCGATTTCAATTTGAAAACGAAAACAACAAAAAAACAACACTTCTCTTATTTTCAGGCCCACCGAATAGTGGTAAAACAGCATTAGCTGCTCATATAGCTCTTCTATCAAAATTTCCGTACTTAAAATTCTGTACTGCACAAACAATGCTCGGCTTTTCCGAATTAGCTAAATGTCAACAATTGAAAAAGATCTTCGAAGACGCATACAAATCAAGTTTATCATGTAAATTCATTCGAATGATGATCTTGTCGGATTGCATTTTGTGTTTTCTATTCAGGTGTCGTTGTTGATGAACTCGAAACTCTACTTGAATATGCACCAGTCGGTCCTCGATATTCGAATAATGTCTTGCAAACATTGAAATTATTATTCAAACGACCGCCGCCGAAAGGACGCAAACTACTCATCATTGCAACAACAACCTATCGTGATATTCTTGATCAATTGGGTTTATTATCTTCATTTTCGAAGATTATTCACGTGTCAAATATGAGTACAGGTCAACATATTCTTCATGTTCTAAATGAAATTGAACATTGTTTTACTGACAACGAAATTCGATATTTAGAAAGTAAATTACGCGACAAACGGTAAGAAATGTTTGTTTTCGAAAGGAAATTTTACGAATTTGGCTGTTTTATGATAGAGTTTGCATCGGTATTAAATCGTTATTGGATTTAATTGAAGTTGCTCGCCAAGCTGAGGACGATTCTCGTGTTGCACGTTTTCTCGGTCAATTAGAAGATGTTGCAGGAATGATTTAGTCTATCTCTTCGTCATTCTTATCTGTCACCTTTATCAGTGTCGTTTTGTATTCGTGCAATATAAATTTGAATTCACATATATATTTTTTTTTCTTCTCTTTTCTTCTTGTTTGATATTTATTTACTAATGATGTTCTTAGCTGTGCATAAAAAATAAATGTCTTCACATTTTTCGTTTCTTTGTAATTTTTATTTTATTTTTTTTTCGAAGTCAACGTCAATAAAGGAAATTCGTATTCTAGATTTTCAATGGAAAAATTCGGTATTGCACTCATAGTTTTCAGTGTTTTCTGGGGTTTAATCGGTATTGTTCTACCATGGTTAATACCCAACGGACCGAATAAACGGTAGAAAAACGAATTTGGTTTTTTTCGATCGAATTTTTTCTTCTTTTCAGTCTTATTCAAATGATGTTAGCATTAACATCTGCCTGTTGTTATTTATTGTACGTTGAAAATGGACTCAAAATTTATTTACTTTCTCTTTTGTTTTTCGTTTTAGTTGGTTGGCGTTTTATCTCCATCAGTATAAACCATTATTTGGTCCACAATTGAAAAGTTATGAAGCTCGAGCTCTACGTGTATTATGGGGTGACACATTTTAGTGAATGTGACCTTTGTCTTTCATCGATTTTTCTTTGCTATTTTTTTATTCGATCCTAATAAATCATTCCAATGGTATAAACAACCATTTTGCTGTTCCCTTTGCCCTCATTGGTTTTTGTTTTCTGTTCGTTCTCGTCATCGGTACATGTATATGGTGCCTTTTTGATGTCTACTTGTTTTTCACACTCAAGTTATATGAAAAAACGAAATATTGATCCCGTTTGTTATTATTCTGGTGCTTTTTTTTATAGATTGATTTCCTAAAAAAATTTAAAATTTTTGAAGCAATTAGCATGACTAATAACTATAGTGGTCAGAAATTGTTTACATTTGTTTTAACACGTGAACATGGTGTTGCAGCAGGTGTTGCAGTTTCATCTTGGTTTGTTCTGCAATACATGGGTATTAAAGTAATGAAAGCACGTAAACGGTAAACTGGATTAAAAGATTAACGAACGGAAAAAGAAGAAGTATTTGTTTTTTTATTTAGTTATAATGTCGAATATCCAAAATTATATGGTAATGAATTAGATACGAATGGAAAGAAATTCAATTGTATGATGAAAAGATAAAATAATAAATAAAAATTTAGTGTTATTTTTTTCGTTGAATTCATAGGTATACAACGTGCACATCAGCATACATTAGAAATTTATCCTGAATTTCTTTTAACATTGAGTTTAGGTTCAATAGAATATCCTCTAGTCGCATCTCTCGGTGGTGTTATTTGGCTCCTAGGACGAATTGTATTTTTTGAAGTAACAAAAAAACATTCGATTACATCAGATTATTTCAATTGTTTTACTTCTTAGGGCTATTCAACTGGTCATCCTGAAAAACGGCGTGCTGGCTTCTTTGGAACACTCGGTTTATACATAATGATGGGTTGTTCTATCAAATCGATTTACGATTTAGTTCGAGCTTAATTTCTTTTTATTATCTAAAGCAAACAAAAAACGATCTGATCACGTTTTTTTTCTTAATCGTCTACATATTTTAACTATTCAAATACGCTCAACGAATAGTGTTTTTCTCCTAAAATAAATTGTCATATGCAGATTAGAATATTCGAAACGAAATAACAAAAAAAAGAACATTATTTATTTTCACTTCAAAGTGTACAATCATCATTGTTTCATTTACATAGCACAGGTGGAAAGTATGAAAACATATTTGATAAGTGATACTTACTATTGCTTTGATCTCATTGAGAAAAGAAAGTGAATGAGCACACGCAGGGTGCCGTTCACATAATGCTTACTACAACGCATATATCCTTTTTGGGTTCGATACTGTGATTTGAATTTTGATCATGACTAAGTACGATCAATATTCGAGTCAATAGAGATTGACGTTTTGCAATTGATGAACCTTTCAATTGAAGAAACTAGAACAATCATATGTGTGACTTATTAGTTGCAATCAATTCGAGGACATAAACGTGTTCGATCATCTCTTCACTCATCATTTATCAGTTTTGCTTGATTAATTTTTATTCAACTATTCTATTCTCTCACCATGATACATAAGTGTTCAATTAGCTATCGTGTGGATCACCCTTTGCACATGAATAAACAAACAGTGGCAATGTTTATATTCGAAATCTCTACGATCATATATCGATTTCATAATATTCAATCGAGTAAATCTCTTCGTCCATATAATTATATTTCAATTTCCTGAGGATAAAACAAGTCACTTTGCCGGAAGTCAGCCGGTGGATTGTATGTTGTAATTGATAGTGTACGATAACTAAGTTAAAAGTTGCGCGAATCATACTTGTCTTGCCGACATACAGAAATAAGGATAATGAAGTATTATCCTCAGGCTAGACAACCTTCGCTATTTGATTCGACTTCCATTGACAAAAATTAGCCGACGACATGATTAGATAATTATTTTCGCTTCGTTTCACTTTAACAATAAACTGATATGCAGCTGATTATCACCTATATCTTATAACAATCTATATCCATATTTTCTTCATTCACAGCAGGATGCAAAGATACGAATAAAAAAAAAGAAGACGCATTGCTTGTCAATAAAAGCACTCTGTGCAAAATAAATATATATTTTTCCAAAAAGAAAATATAAAAACAAAACTTCAAAAAATACTTCAAATTTAACACTCTATATAAACAATATATTATTCTTCTCGTTTCATGTCTCTATACGTATGATGCGCCAATACCGGCACCGGCCAAGTATATTGTCGTAATATGATATGTCAATGATCTCATTCATCAGCAACCATTCGCCTTTCATATATAGATCACTGTTTGTCAAGTGGGTACTATTCTTGTCGGCATTCCATATATGTATACATAACATTATTATTATGTTGATGATGATGAAATAACGCTTTGAAGTCGACTCGTGCAATCCACTAGTTGTGACTAGAAAAATGAATATTTGTTCAAGATCAAAGTCAAAATCAATAAGATAAACTTACAATATATGAAGGTGCATCTTTCTTATGAAGAATAAAACTTTTCATTTGTTCACTGATGAAAGTATTTAATGAAATATTTGATTGAAGAAGGAGAAGAGAAAGTGTTACCACACTCGATGGATAGTTGAAAAGAACATCTAAATTTAAGACAATGATTTTAGTACAAAGTCATCTCAGTAGAATAATGAACTTACCAAGTGTTGTTGTTTGATGTGAAAGTAAGTTTCGAGTTTGATCAATGATTTGTTTCATAGTTTTATCTTTCAATTCAAGATTGGATAAATATGAAAAGAAATGATCTGGTGTTAATGTACAAATATCATAAGAAAATATTTCGAGAAGTTCAATTTCTGCATCCTAAAGAGAGAATGATAAATGAAGAGAAACGTAAAAACGTTGATAACATACATGAATAAGTTGAATATTTTCAATTTGACAAGATTTAGCAATAAATTCATAGTCAATTTGTTCTGTTGATGATTCTTGATATTTTGATGCAAGTGTAATACAAGCAATGATTGTGAAAAGATCGATTGAATATTGTTGAGCAACGAGTCTTTTCAATAACACAATAGTAGTCCAAACAGTTGATGACGAAAGTAAAAGTAGTGATGAAAACTAAACATTTCAATCGTAATGACTGAGATCGAAGTTAAAAAAGAAATATTACCTGATGAACAATGTGAAGAATTTCATGTGGAAGTATGATTTTAAGAATTTGATTATAATCATGTTGATCTTCTTCTGTAAGAAGTGTTACAAGAAGATGGGATTGTGGTGATGAGAGTTGAGAATCAGTTGCAGCTCGAATATATTCTTCAGCCATGAGTGAATGTGAATCGATAGATAACCAAATGATGGTCAATGTTGGCTATTTATATGAGTGTGAAAAGGAAGGAAGGAAGGCAGAGAGAGAAGAGAGAAAGGTGATATTGACCAATGAGAATGGACGATGTGTTTTCTCTTCGTTTCAATCAGCTGATTGTTCGTTTCGTTCGTTCGTTCTATTCAATGTAAATACACACCTGCTGCTGTTCAATTTCGATGTTTTTCAATGAAAACGAGAATCATTGGGAAACTCGTAAATATGTAGATTCGGAATAAGAGTTTTACAGTAGTAGAAAGAGGGTGAGGGTGTGATATATTTAATCCAATCTCATGATCTTTTGAAATAGATAGCGCATACATCATTATTTACCTTTAAATCATCATTCTTTGCTTTTGCTTTTGCTTATGCTTGCGTGTCGATTATGCCGATGGATATTGATGATCGCTTCTCTTTTTTCTACCTATATTTTTATAATCTCTTTTTAACTTTGATGTAGTTCGGCACGCGTTCATGCGCTTCTTTCAAAATTGTTGCGTTTCGATCATGATACTTAGTGACTTTGACATGTATGCGGGTTTATTCGATCGTTCTTTTTTCTTTGATTCAATGTCATAAATCATAATCATACATGTTCAAATAAACGATTTTGTGATTCGATTGAGATGAAACAAGCGTATCCGTTTCCAATGATTGTTTCGTGTGAGATGAGTATGGGAGAAGAGTATGATGTAAGACTAATGATAGTGAATATTTTGGAAAGGATAATTGTTGTACTCGAAATAGAAATAGATAGATTGAATGATAGTGACGAAGTAAGAATGTGTGATAGAATGAAGACATTTAACACTTTGGTATAATTCGGAAATTAGTAGTGACAGTTTGTCGACAATAAAATGTTGGACATCACGATGCAATCTGGTTATGTCACTGATTTTATATATATATCTATACGTATGACAATTGTATAGCTGAGTTCATATTCATACACCTGTAACTCGCTTCTAAATTATCTACGAGTGAAATATTGTACTTCAATTTTAATGATGCAGTGGAATTTTATATTCATATCCTATCAGGTGTGAAATGATACCAACCAAGAAAGTATCAATTGAAATCAATCTATCGAAAAGAAAATAGCTGCTGTATATCTAATCGTCAATGAGCAAAGTATAATAAGCACCTAATTGTCGAAGATATTGTCAAGGGAGAATCACTTCTCCATATCACACTATTTAATTGAAAGTATATGTTTCATTCAACGACCCATAAGAGATTAGTGTCTACATATGTTTATCAACAATCTCATACAAAATAAGCACATACGCATCATGGCTTATTGAGCATCCCTGCTGTTTTCACCTCCTTCTCCTTACATAGACATTCATCGAGCATTAACTGTTTATCAATGCAAAACAACTTATCTGTTTTCACTAAATACACTGTTAATGAACCATGGCAGTTTGTTTTCTCTCGGATCATCCTCGACGACTGTGTTCAACAGATAAAATACTCATGAAAAATCTTCATTTCAAATGCAATGGATGTTCTATCTTGAACAATCATACGTGTGACTTATTAGTTGCAATCAATTCGAGGACATAAACGTGTTCGATCATCTCTTCACTCATCATTTATCAGTTTTGCTTGGTTAAGCTTTATTCAACTATTCTCTCACCATCATGCATAAGTGTTCAATTAGCTATTGTGTGGATCACCCACTTGCCATATCAATAACAAAAACATTTTGTGCGAATTAATTAATTGCTGACAATATTTATTTAGCTGAGACGAAAAGAAAACATGAAAATTCGAATTGCGAGACGTTTATTGTGGTTGTCCGTAGTAATCGGTTGTAACTCGCACTTCGTCTAATTGATCAAACCATGAATCAATACCACCCAAGAGAATTTTTACGATATACTAATATAAATAGAGTCAACGAAATCGCGAATGTTTTGTTTAAAAATAAAACTCACATCACCAAAACTGAATGGAAAATGTTTTCCTTGACATTTGAGAATTTCTTTTTTCTCCGATTTGTAATCATCAACAACATCTAAATTGAGAAGTTTGTTATCCCAATCATTAAGATATTCCATTGCATCATCATCATCTAATACAGTTGAAATTATTTTCCTGTTTTTTGTTTGTTGTTGTTGTTGAAATTTGTTACTTACCAGTACAAGCAATAATAGTAACTGGTATAGGATTATCAGATCCTCGTTCATATTTAAGAGTATTGTATAATTCCTTGATTTGCAAATGGCCGCCGTCATCAGTCGGCGCTCCATCGGTGGCTATCAATAAGACTAGTTTTCTTTGTTTAATTGCATCTTGTTTTTCTTTAAAAATCTGTCGCAATACACGAACAATCGGTGTTGGACCTGAAATTTTGAAGACAATGTTTGAGATCGAACTCGAACTTGATTTACCTTCAGGAGCAAGTTCAAACATTGGAATTAATTGTTGAGAACTACGAACATTATACATAGGTTGACGATTGAGGAAGTAAACATCGACACCATCAGGATCGAATGCAGTTGCGAGATCAACAACAATCGAAACTGTTTGTCTCATTTCATCCCCTAGACCGAAACCTCGAACTCTATACGTATAATTAATTAAAACATTTCGACTTACAACGTCTCGGTTGATTATTACTATATGCAGGTCCAGCATCATCTTTTTTGTTTATAAAAAATAGACTTCTACACTTTTCAATCTCGAATAAATACTCGATTACTCACTAAGTGGTAGATTCATCGAGCCTGAATCATCACAAATAAAAACAATTTCATGTCCATCGAGTTGTTCTAATTTCTTTGCAAATGTGCTATTGACTAGAAAATATTTTCCTATACAGATTCATCAATCATATAAAAAACTAACTTTCATAACGACGAACGAATTTTTGTAGTGCATTTTTACGTTCATTACTCGATGTATGTCGTTTTGCATCATTTCCATTCGTTGGCCAATAATTATTCATTTTTCTGTGAAAAAATTTCCAAATAGATGTTTATGAAGATATGAAAAAAAAACGTCGCCATTTATACGTGCACATGACGAATAGGTTGGCTTTTTTCTTCGTTCTCTTTCGAAAACAAATTTACTAATAGAATATTTGCATGAAACATGCTTTTGATTTATTGCATCGATAGAAAAAAGGAAGAAGAAGAAAACCATCGGAGTATTTCAATTTTTCGTTCGATGCATTTTGTGAAATCGTTGAGTCAGATCGGATGCCAAGTTTAGATATGCGTCAGGCGCTACATTTCCTCCGTCAATATTTTGATAGGTAAAATTAGCATTCGCTGGAGTGTCAGACTTTTGCGAGGCAATTTTGTAGAAAGCCGTGCCTAAATATTCGCCAGTCAATCGATAATAGAGAAAGAAAATGGACTACCTTCATTGATTTCATCGAACATCGCTAAATAAATCCAACTGACGTTGAGCTGCAGAATTTTATCATATTGATATGTAAAAAACTGTCCTTGTTGTCGAGGAATAAGATTGAAAAGTGACATATCATGTCCGTTATTGCCAAAGCTATAACCAGGAAAAAGAACGGGAGCATAAGCTTGACTATGTCGATCGGCATCTCTAGATGAACAAAAAAAGTTAATATTTCAAATTGATTTTTCAGCGTACTCTCTATCAGGAATTTGTGTGTTTCGATATAATTCATCGTATGTTGCCGTATTTCGATATCTGCCAACAGCCCAAGGAGAGACAGCATCGAAAGCGTGATAAACGGATAAGAAATTAGGTTTTGAATCACGGTCTTCAGTACGCCAGTAGAATGGAATTCCTCCAACGAGATAGACCTAATCAATGAAATAGTTTTCTTTTTGTTCTTGTTGTGACAATTGACTTACACCAGCTTGAGTTTTGAAATAATTTATAATTGCTAACGCATCTTCAGCCGACGATGGTCGATCAGTAAAACCAAAACCCCAGATGACAACAACGGGCTTATTATTCTGATGAACATATTGTGATGACGATGTTATATTCAACGTATTGACTAACATTTGCCAATCATTTTTTAAGGTCTGAAAATCAAATAAATTTCATTTTGTCATTTAAATATTGAATTTACATCGAAAAGTGTGTCGGGATTTGCTCCACTAATGTCATACATAATCGTAAAAACTCGATTGTATCTTTCTGCAGCTTGTCGGATATATTGAGCTACTTGATTGCGTTGAGTTAGCGCTGGATTTGGTGTTTGAACTTCGCAGACAAAACGTTGTAGCATAAAACCATCGAGATTGTAATCAGCAAGCCATTTCGTATGTAAATCAACAACAGACTGACAGTAACATGAATATACTTGAGCTTTTGTACCGTTCGGATAGGTGAATTGAGTGTCATGAAGACATTCCGATGGATATTCAGATAGCAAAGGCCAAGAATCAAAAGCAACTAAAATAATCAAATAGAATATAGTTACATTCGAATGAATTAATAATACTTGAACCAGGTCGAGGTATACCACCGTCTTGAGACCAATGTCGGTAGCCATAACCTATTTAATGAATAAGAAAGATAGTTGCTCATTGAAATTCACCTAAAACGAACCTGGAAGACCATCATTATCAGTTCCAAACCAACCTTGATAACCAAACATGACTTTACCATTGAGACTACTTGAGTCAACGGCGTCACACACTATAATAATCTAGTTTTCATCATTTTAAATTAATAAATTGTTTTACTATTAATACAAAAACTTGTGAAAAACGCAAGCAGCCACATTGAAAACATTCTGATCAAATGAATGATGAGAAAAACGAAAGCTGATCTATACTTACTTTTACGTAGTTTATCTTTATCATCAACGAAACTTTTTCTATGGACTGCATGTTGAAGTGACCTAGAAATGATCTCTATTCTATTTTTTTTCTCGATTGATTTTATTGAAATGGAACGTATCAATGCGTAACGATTAGTTACAAAGGGTCAATCACGAAAAGAAATATTACAATAAAGCTTGTACAAGATGAAAAAGGATAAAACCGAATATGAGTGTCATTATACCGAGTCCAATAGACATGTAGATAATCGATTGAACGTATGCCGAAGCTTGTTCCAATTCCCAAACAACACGTGTTACATTCGTGGCGTCATAAAAACATGAATACTGAAAATTAATCTAAAGAAATTCATCGACAATCGAACAAAGAACTCTTTCATTATTTACTTGTTTATCGGATTCTGGTGGGTGAATTTTTCTATGAATTGTACTTTGAATAAGTGATTGATTTGCAAGTTGATATTTGACTCCGTACAGTTCGTTATGCGATGGTGAGTTTACAACAAACATCGAGCCTTTTTCAATCACGTAATACTTTTCTACGGAACATTTTGTTTCGACAGCATTTTGCGAGAATTTTTTCAAATTTTGAATTTGTTTCACATCGTATCGAATTCGAAATGATAAAAACAGGCATCCGAAAAGAAAAGCACCGATACAACATAAAAATACGATCGTAAACAAACATTTTCGAGACTTGTCTCGATTCAGGGGTGCGTATGAAGTTGCCATTTATTCGATTGAAAGAAAAATGAAATTTTCGTATTATTCTGTAAATATATTTTAAAGAATCGATACAAAAAAATATTCGTCGTCCAGAGAAACGAAACAACAAAACAAATAGAAAAGAAAATTTCGACGCATTTTTCATGAATCAACTGTATAAAAAAAAACTTCAATAGTATTCATCAGTTTTGGTTGATTGAGATTGTTTCTACTGTATGATAATAAGCTCTTCCCACTTGCACATTAACTCGTCTCGCATAAGTGTTCAATTAGTCACTTGTTGAATCAATAACAATACACCCTGTGCAAACTAATTGACCACTACTGTGACCATATTTATATTTTATAACATTCAATCAAGCAAATCTTTCCATTCACATAATTATTTATTATTTCCCAAGGGCGAATACTTATTTCAAGTTGACCTTGTATCAAGAAAAATCTTCTTCGATCGAAAATAAATATATTATATATATTTTTCAAAAAATATAAAAACAAAACTTCAAAAAAATACTTCAAAAATAAATCTAACATTTTATATAAACAATATTTCCTTCTTGTTTCATGTCTCTATACGTATGTATGATGTGCCAATACCGGCACCGGCCAAGTATATTGTCGTAATATGATATGTCAATGATCTCATTCATCAGCAACCATTCGCCTTTCATATATAGATCACTGTTTGTCAAGTGGGTACTATTCTTGTCGGCATTCCATATATGTATACATAACATTATTATTATGTTGATGATGATGAAATAACGCTTTGAAGTCGACTCGTGCAATCCACTAGTTGTGACTAGAAAAATGAATATTTGTTCAAGATCAAAGTCAAAATCAATAAGATAAACTTACAATATATGAAGGTGCATCTTTCTTATGAAGAATAAAACTTTTCATTTGTTCACTGATGAAAGTATTTAATGAAATATTTGATTGAAGAAGGAGAAGAGAAAGTGTTACCACACTCGATGGATAGTTGAAAAGAACATCTAAATTTAAGACAATGATTTTAGTACAAAGTCATCTCAGTAGAATAATGAACTTACCAAGTGTTGTTGTTTGATGTGAAAGTAAGTTTCGAGTTTGATCAATGATTTGTTTCATAGTTTTATCTTTCAATTCAAGATTGGATAAATATGAAAAGAAATGATCTGGTGTTAATGTACAAATATCATAAGAAAATATTTCGAGAAGTTCAATTTCTGCATCCTAAAGAGAGAATGATAAATGAAGAGAAACGTAAAAACGTTGATAACATACATGAATAAGTTGAATATTTTCAATTTGACAAGATTTAGCAATAAATTCATAGTCAATTTGTTCTGTTGATGATTCTTGATATTTTGATGCAAGTGTAATACAAGCAATGATTGTGAAAAGATCGATTGAATATTGTTGAGCAACGAGTCTTTTCAATAACACAATAGTAGTCCAAACAGTTGATGACGAAAGTAAAAGTAGTGATGAAAACTAAACATTTCAATCGTAATGACTGAGATCGAAGTTAAAAAAGAAATATTACCTGATGAACAATGTGAAGAATTTCATGTGGAAGTATGATTTTAAGAATTTGATTATAATCATGTTGATCTTCTTCTGTAAGAAGTGTTACAAGAAGATGGGATTGTGGTGATGAGAGTTGAGAATCAGTTGCAGCTCGAATATATTCTTCAGCCATGAGTGAATGTGAATCGATAGATAACCAAATGATGGTCAATGTTGGCTATTTATATGAGTGTGAAAAGGAAGGAAGGAAGGCAGAGAGAGAAGAGAGAAAGGTGATATTGACCAATGAGAATGGACGATGTGTTTTCTCTTCGTTTCAATCAGCTGATTGTTCGTTTCGTTCGTTCGTTCTATTCAATGTAAATACACACCTGCTGCTGTTCAATTTCGATGTTTTTCAATGAAAACGAGAATCATTGGGAAACTCGTAAATATGTAGATTCGGAATAAGAGTTTTACAGTAGTAGAAAGAGGGTGAGGGTGTGATATATTTAATCCAATCTCATGATCTTTTGAAATAGATAGCGCATACATCATTATTTACCTTTAAATCATCATTCTTTGCTTTTGCTTTTGCTTATGCTTGCGTGTCGATTATGCCGATGGATATTGATGATCGCTTCTCTTTTTTCTACCTATATTTTTATAATCTCTTTTTAACTTTGATGTAGTTCGGCACGCGTTCATGCGCTTCTTTCAAAATTGTTGCGTTTCGATCATGATACTTAGTGACTTTGACATGTATGCGGGTTTATTCGATCGTTCTTTTTTCTTTGATTCAATGTCATAAATCATAATCATACATGTTCAAATAAACGATTTTGTGATTCGATTGAGATGAAACAAGCGTATCCGTTTCCAATGATTGTTTCGTGTGAGATGAGTATGGGAGAAGAGTATGATGTAAGACTAATGATAGTGAATATTTTGGAAAGGATAATTGTTGTACTCGAAATAGAAATAGATAGATTGAATGATAGTGACGAAGTAAGAATGTGTGATAGAATGAAGACATTTAACACCTTGCTATAATTCGGAAATTAGTAGTGACATAACTGTATGATGACAATTTATTCACAATGAAATGTTGAACATCTCGATACAATCGAAAGAAAAGAAACAATTGTCTAACTAGCTGTGTCCAGATTGTTATTATGCAATTGTTCCTGTTCACGTTTTAGTGATTTGAGTGTTTCTAACAATAATAGAACAGAATAAATATGTATGTGTGTTCAAGGTAGTACATACCGTTACAAGTTCGAAGTGCACTTTCTTTATCAGTTTTGAAGAAAACTAAACTACCGGGTTGTTGTACGTACACTTTCTAGAATATAACAATGAATAAGTGTTAATTGGAGAAGAGAAAGAAGATAATAATTACTCGTCCTGATTTCAATGTATCAAGTTCGTGTCGTAGAACATTTGTAGCTTGAATCTAAATACGAAGATTCGATGGTGTCTATTTAAAATGATGGCGAAAACCTTTGTTTGAATATTTCTATTTGAATTTGACATTTCGATATCGTATTCTCTTCTACAAAATAGTAGTTTTGAGATTATTAATATATTTTTTTAATTAAACATTCGACTGTTTTTCGGATTTATTTGCTTATACAAAAGAAAAACAACACAGACAACAAATACACAAAACAAATTTATAAACGATTTGTTGATTTATTTAGCTTTCGCCTTTTTCGCTTTTGTTTCTGTTTTTGCAACGGTAGCTTTACGTTTCAACGTTTGACTTGGTACAATTGGACTTTCCTAAAATCGAAAGAATATTATATTTTCCTAGAATCATTTGAAAAGTTACGACTTTTTTAACAGGCGATGTTTTCGTCGTCGTTTTCACTTTTCTGGTTACAGAAAAAAATGAATCAAGTCGTCCTTGTTGAGATATTGTTCGAGCTTTGCTTAATTTTTTTGAACCATTTCGAACTCGTTCTTCCCTAAAACAAAAAAAACGGATGTAATTCTCGTATGACATCTATTGTTAAATGGCTTTCATTTGCTAAAACCTTTCCACTATGGAGAAATTTATACACATGATTCATATATTTGCTCTGTTTTTCTCCCGATAAATACAAACGACAAAATTCTATTTTCTCGTTCATATTCATCAATATGACATCGTCATTTTTTATTAAAGTTTATTTTACAAAACAAAATCAACAACAACCTGAAATTCGTCGATTTGCAGTAAGAAATTTAACGGTATTTGAGATCGTTTTTCTTAATGTAGAATCTTCTAGATAAATATTGCGCAAGACAATGATGTTTACCAGGAACTATGCAATAAAATTGCAACTTATCAACCGGAGATTCAATTGAATGGTTTTACTCTTCAATATATCGACGAAGAAAATGAACGTATTACATTCAGTTCGAATGAAGAATTACGTTCGGCTATTTCCTCAAATAAGGATCTCAATGCGTTCAAAATCTTTGTCACGTCGAATCAACCTCAAACAACAACAACAACACGAGTATCGACTCGAGAATGCCATACAGGTGTAACATGTGACAATTGTCAAGGTTCAATAGTCGGTGCACGTTACAAATGCGTTGTTTGCCCAAATTACGATCTTTGTGATAGCTGTTCATCGTCAGGCATTCATTCAGAACATAATCTGATTAAAATCTCTCGTCCAGGCAATCTCTATCATCCATACGGCGGACGACCATCTCCTCCTAATCATCACCGTCGTCATCATCATCATCCTCATTTTATTCCTCCGCCACCATTCGTACCGAATTTCGATTTTCTTCAACAAATTCAAGCACAAATACCTCAATGGTTGCCTAATCGAGAAAATACCGAACATATTCGTAACCATGTTCAACAACATTTCGACACCATCAAAACAAATACACAAACACGAATAGAAAACTCTCGACAATATCTCGAAAATCTTGGCGGATATATTCAACAGACATTGTCTCCATTGGGTGTCAATTGTGAGTATCGCGTTGAAAATCAAACGGCATCATCGAATGAGCCAAGTGCTGTACCGAAAAACCCCGAGGAAACGAACAATGACAATAACCGAGGAGTTTCATCATGGTTGAATATGCTCCGTGGAAAGAATGAAAATTCTCAACCGACGGATAAAGCAATCGAAGATTGCGTCGAACGAATGAAAGAACTCGGTTTCAATGAAGTCAATGAACAATTAATGGAAATTATTCGTTCGAAAAAAGGCGATCTTAACTTAGTTTTGGATGAAATCAATAAGAAAGATTAACTTTTGTAATTATTCAGAAATAAATCAAGTCTATTTTTACTCACGAAAAGCCCTTTTCTTTGACCATATATGACACAAGACCTTCTTCATCAGGTTCAGTCCATTTTAAACTAGTTTCTACTTCTTCAGCTGACACAATTTCAGGTTGTTTGAATAATTTTCTTGCTTGTTCATATGCCCAATCGTCTGGCACACCATATTTCTATTGAATTCTTTTATTTTTTTCAAAACTGAATTTCTGCAAAATAATTCTACTTTTTTATCGATATTTTTCAATATTGTTTCGATATTTCGATGTTGTTTGATCAGATCTAACGCACGTTTTTGTCCAATACCTTTAATCGATTCACAATAATCACAGCCAAGCAATATACACAGATCAGTAAACTAAAACGAACGAATTATTTCGAATTCAATTGACGATTTTCTTATACTTCATCAAAACTGATGCCTAAACCTTCGAGCACTTTTGATAGTGAATATTCTCGAATTGGCATTTTTCTATTTAAATAAAAACTGTTCGAGTTATTTTGTTTTTTTTTAAAATTTCTACCGTGCTTCACTGAATGTCAAATGACGAACGAGAACATCAGCACCGAATGTCAATGCCTAAATATTTCAAAGGAAAATTGTTGATTAAAAAATGTTTTTTTTACATCCATATCTTCAGTTCCAACTCCATAGACTTTTCCTTGTTTAACAAGTGCTGCACATTCTAAATGAATTATAATTTCAGAATATCTTCTCTTTCCTACGAAATTTCTCTTCTTACGTGCTTCAGCCTCTGCAGGTGCTTCAACAAATGGAACACCCATGAGTTTTAACAGACGTTTACAATCATCATTATGTTCTTTCGTAACTTTAACCGTTCGACGAACGAATTTTTCGTATGTTTGATCATCGCCTATAGAAAATATCCTCATTTCATTTGATTTCGTTCGATAGGAAACTCATCTACCAGCTTCAGCAGCTTTCGACATTTCTGTTTCGGCTTCGGTTCGTTTTTCTGAACGTTTCTCTAATTCTTTCGATTTCATTTGTGGTGGTTTACCATCGAAGACATACACTGGCTTAAGGCCATTTTCAATCATTCGAATCGTTCGATAGAACATGCCCATCAAATGACTTGTCGTTTCTCCACTATCATTCGTTAGATTTTCTCCATGTTGTCGAACAGCAATGAGAAATTGATAGATCGACATGGATCTAACAATAGCAAATAAAATATGTTCATCGAAATACGTCAATGTCCTACGCATCGATCGCTATTTTTCGTCCGAAATAATTCGCCATTTCACCTTCTTTAATGGCTGCTGGCACTTGATCAGCAATTAATTTGGCTAGATTATGAATTCCCATGATCTCAAAGAACAGAAAACAAAATATACGATCGATTTGGTTTTCTTTTTTCAAGAAGAAGAAGACACAAAAAAAAGAAAAGAACAGAATTATTTATTTCGAAGATATTTTTATTCCTTGCTGTCCCGATGTTTTGCCTGGATATCGTACTTTACCATATGAAAATGGCAAATATCGATATTTGATCATATGTGCAATACGTTGCCGCATTGTTAGAAGAAATAACGTGATAAAATAAATGACTAATACAGGCCAAAATACTGGTACATCACATATTGAAAAACATGTTAAAATTAAACTAATAGTTAATGATTTGAACGTTGTATACCAAAATTTAAATTCCGGTAAACGTCTCATAAATGGCCGAAATTCATCGGTTGATTTTGTTGGTAAACTTGGCTCGTGATCGTCATTGCTCAGATCCACTGATGGATCCTGTTTGGGTGTTAGAAAAAGTAGAAGTTGATTGAGTAGAAAGATTCCTAAACCATAGGCAATAATATAAAAACCTTGATAGACAAAAATTCGAACACAGAAAAGAATTAATAGGCCGAAATTAAACAACCATCGTGGTAGAATATAAGGTGTAACACGATCGAGATAATATTGAATAAATAACTCTAAACGACTGAAACTGGACACGTTTTTATCCATGATGTTTATGCAAAAGTGTTGTGCAAGATACACGCACACACACGCGTAGTAGATGTGTATCAATATTCCGAATGGGAAGTTTTCCTATTGGATAAGAAATACGAATAGATGACGCTCGTAAAGTTGTAGAAAAAATTGAAATTCACTCGAAAAATTATTTTCACAGCCATTTTTTCGTTGAGAAGAAATTTTTTTTTCGTAAGAACAAAAAAAAATACATACGAATCAATCATAAGCATGTAAATCAGGGTCAACTTTTTTTTTCGACCTATCCAAATTCGATCATAAGATAAACCGAACGTAGTCAACAGAGCTCAAAAATTTCTTTTGCATGCATGTCTCAATTGTTCTTTTTCTTAGATTATGCTAAAAACCGATCTCGGCGATATCTGTGGCCGTTTTCTAACGTCACATTTTACGAAAACAAAAGACTTGAAAAAACCATTTCATCACGAACATATCGCCAATGATTACAAATGTCACACCATTCTCAATCAAAAACTCTTATTTAAACCCTATAAAAAGAATCCATTAGAACAATTACGTAAACGTTATTCAACGAATTTAATCACAGCTACCAATGGCAATGGTATTCATCTGACAACATGTAAAATTCAACCGAAATCGACCACATTACCACCAATAATTATCAATGAAAAAAAGAAAACATCGTTTATGATGAATTGGGAGATAATTAAAGATCGAGGTTCAGGTTTAATTAATCTTGGTAATACATGTTTTATTAATGCATCATTGCAATGTCTCGCTAATACGCCGCCACTTGTTCAATGGTTACTCTCGAATTCTCATCATCAATCATGTCGATTGAAGAATGATAATAAATTTTGTTTATTTTGCGAAGCTGAACGTATTGTTAAATTAATTCATTCGAAAAAGTCCTTTCAATCATCGAATACGCCAGCGAATCCAAATAATCTTGTTCGACGAATAAAAGAAATTTCGAAAACATTTCGTTTCGGTCGACAAGAAGACGCAAGTGAATTTCTTATTTGTTTAATTGATAAAATTGTCGAAGCCTGTCTTCGTTCATTGCCAACACCCGAACGTTTACGTCCATCGGCAGGCAGTTCCTACGAGCAACTCTGTCATTCGCAAACGTTTCTTCATGATCTCTTTGCGCTTGTTCTTCGTTCACGTGTGATTTGTTCACGTTGTCGATCAACATCGGACACATTCGAAGTTCATTATACGTGGATTGTTGGCGTACGTAATCAATCCGATCTAAGACAATCATTACAACAATTCGTCTGTCGAGAAAGTTTAACAGGCGAAAATCTCTATCGTTGTATGAAATGTAAACAATTAGTGCCGGCTGTTAAACGATATACATTACATAAAGCATCGAAAATCTTATTAATTAATTTCAAACGTTTTGAATTCGGCAAAAATTCACATAAATTATCTCATCTTGTTCGATATCCCGAATATTTAAATGTTAAACCTTATATGAGCGATGAAAATAGCAATGATCATACATTTAGTTATCGTCTCTATGCTGTTCTTGTTCATGTTGGCTCGTCGATGCATTCAGGACATTATTATTCGTATGTACGCTCGCCAAATAATCGATGGTACAAAGCCGATGATACGTCAATGACACAATGTGATCTCGGTCAAGTTTTAACACAGCACGGAGCGTATATTTTATGTTACATTCAGGAAACAGAATTGAGAACGAACGAAATTAGTAGAACGGTTTATCAGAATGGGAAAAGTGAAACATCATCAGTGTAAACGAGAGATTTCTAGTTCTTTGTTTTTTCTTCTTTCTTTGTTATGTTTTGTTTTTCTATGGTTATTGTTGCATATTTCGTTTTCTTTTTTTCTCGTTTCCGTGTATTCATACCGAACAACAACTACAACAACAACAACAACAAAAGCAAATGTTTATTTTGTTGAATAAACATTCCGTTCTCCAGATGAGAGCGAATAGTTGGTACTGTGAACGGTCTTCTGCGATCGTAGAAGACGTGATCTAATGATTAATTAACTCTTTTTTTTATTGTTATTAATAAGCATTTAAACAAAAAACCTATTCCTACAGTGATTGTAATTCAAATGAAAGGAGAGAGTCAATTTATTTCTGTGGAACAAAGATTCCAATTCGATCCGACATGGCAACATAGATTTGACCATGCTTATTAACTGCTAATGATTCGGGATATTCGATTCCACCGGTGATGACATGTTGACATTGTCCGTCTTGATCGAAAAGTACAAGACGATCGTTATGAGAATCAGCAACAAGAATATTCTTGCTATTTGGATAAATAGTGAGACCACGAGGACTTGATAATGCTTGAGGATAATTCGATGATGTTTCACTACCAAAACGCTGAACAAATGTACCATCGAGTGTAAACTTATGTACACATGAACCTTGAGGATCAGTTATATAAATACAGCCATTATTTGAAATACAATAACCAAGTGAACTGAAAATAGTTTTATTTCCAAAAAAACGAACCATATTTCCACTTTTCGAATCGTAAACTTTGACTTGTCGATTGGCTTGATCGCAAACATAAATTAAATCATTTTGATCAACGCAAATGCCTTGATAGTTCGTAAGACCAGCATCGATATCATCGCAACCAATTGTTCGTGATAAACGTAGGTCACTATTTAAAATTAAAACTTGAGTCTCATCACTCATTACAATTTGATCATTGCTCAAAACGGCTAAACCATTTTTTGTACCGTAATTACTGACAATTTTTGCGACTTTATTATCTTCAGTAAATGCAACGACACGTTCATTTTTCGAATCAGCTATGAACAATAAACTATCCGATGCACGATAGGCAATTCCACGTGGTTGATTGATAAATGATTTGCCGTATTCAAGTGAACCAAGCGAACCAACAGATTCGAATTTTAACTGCAAAGAACCCGACATAGCACGAGAAAACAATTTCTTAGATTCTTCTTCTAGTTCGATAAGTACGATACGTATGCTTTTTATGATGTAGCTTCGCGAGAGAAATCAAGGAGAAGAAAATAACATTTATCATACGAATATGCTACTAAATAGATTAGTTTTTACGGAGAAATATTGTTTCTTTTTATGCCGACATCATCTGTCAAATACACTTGATAGCCGACGTCATCAAGAGACAAAAAAAACAGCAAATTTATTCTCATTTTCCATAGTTTATCGAGAATATTTATTACAAAATCAGATCATTAAACAATAAAGTCAATGAAGATCACTTTGGTTTAATAAGTTGGTTCCTGACGAGTAACAGTTGTTGTTGTCGTTGTATGAGTTTCTGAATGTCGACCACGTGGACCAGCTCGTAACAATCGAAAACGATTGATTCCATCGATGAGATAAGCAATTAACGCAACAAAAGCAAAGAACTATTCATATTCATAAAAATTAATGTTATTGTTTGTTTTTTTCCATTAATTAAATCAACTTACAGCTATAGCTCCATAGAGTTTCTTATTCTTTGCAACAACAGCTGCAATTATACCAGCGATAACATACAATAAAGAAATCAATGCACACCACCACATTTCCTTAAAACAAAAAAAATAAGAATATTTTCAAATAGAATTTCGTCAACAATCGATCGTACGATGGATAACCAACGAGTTGGCATGCAAACAGCTTGCAAATTAATAAACGAGAGAAGAAATAAAATCGTTGTTATCGATATCCCAAATATCGATACGAAAACAATAAAACCTCGATGACCAACAAACTCATCCGTCGATGCAACAAGCGCCAAGATCATTGCTACACCGCCAGACAGCTAAAATGACAAAATTCTCCATCGAAAAAAAAAACTCGTAATTCTTCGATTTACAAATTGACCAAGTTTCAATGCACCCGGTAATGTCTTGATATAACCATATTGAAGTGAGATTCGTGGATGTCGTACATATTCTGTATTCGACATATTTCAAAAATTAATACTAAAAATAGACCGACATTTGTTCAAGGTTAAACAAACACAATATCAATTTCAATATTTCATTTCTTTTCGGTCTCAACTATCAGTATAATATAACATTTGTCAAATTATATGCATTGTATTTGTTTTTTTCAAAAAATGGCTGTCAGCTGCTTCTTTAAATTCAGCCATGTTCCGTTTTTTTTCTTCTTCTCGTCAGGTAAAATGAGTCATGTTGTTTAAAAGCAGAGTTATTGGCTTGAAAGTACCAATCAAAAAAATTCTGATGATGAAAAGAAATCCAATCTGTACATTTTTGCAATTTTACAGTCAATTCGACATGTTTGAATCATCAATAATTTAATGAATTGTTTGCATATGTCTTCAAAACAACTACTCAGCATTCGAATCTCTCCCTCGCTCTCATCTTCTTTTTTTTGAATGTATATATAAATGATAATGAACTCTTTTCACAGGAAACAATTTGCTTGAAACTTGTCATTCATTTGCATACAGATATTATTAGAGAGACGATTGGATTTGTTTGGAATTAACGTTGTCTGCAACTAGAAATTCCCTATCTTCAATCAAATCAGTGAACGTGATGACGAAATAGCAATGAATTAACATTTTCTCTCTCTCTCTCCTTCTGATCAGTCGAAGAGATTATTCTTGATGAAAAAAAAAACGAGAGAACGACACACGAAGGAAAATATTTATCATCATTCAATTCATTGATGTCGATGTTTCCGGTCGATAGTGTGTGTCAGTTAGGAATAAAAACTAACGAATATTAATAATCAATGACAATGAAGAACATCTCATCATCAAATAGTTTGACGTGTAAATTTTGTGGAAAGAAAAGGACGAGACAAGATTTTCTAGTTCTTGTTCAATTAGGTCGTTTTATTTCATGTGCATGAACAGTAATTTACTTGTCTTGGTTCAAGATTATTTCTTCGTCTTCTTTTTTTCATGCTCTTTACTTTGATTAGAATATAACAAAAAA
>Ga0209915_1001462_pt1 | contig 33123 bp, 25 predicted proteins | sample ThiBiot_750_plan_FD_183952 | JGI IMG/M metagenome (GOLD analysis project Ga0209915, IMG submission 183952) | Wastewater bioreactor microbial communities from Cape Town, South Africa - Thiocy_cont_750_plan (SPAdes) | ecosystem: Engineered > Bioreactor > Thiocyanate-remediating > Anaerobic-Aerobic... | reverse complement strand
CCGATGGGTCAAGCAGGTGCTCAAGATCAGACGCTTCATCGGCCGCAGCGAGAATGCCGTGCGGATCCAGATCATCGTCGCGCTGATCGCCTTCCTGCTGCTGCGGATCACCCGAACGGCCTTCGCACCAACCGTCGCTCCGCTCGAGTTCGCCACTCTCGTCAGGGTCGCCATCATGCAGCGAAGGACCATTCGCGACCTGCTCGACCTGCCCGAGCCAATACCAAAATCCCGAGACCAGGATCAGGCCCAATTCCAATGGGCGTGACGAACCGGACAGCCGTGGGCTCGTCCCGGGGATCCACGGCTTTCGATGATGCGAGCGAGGTCGTGGCCGGCACACGGCCGGCCATGACGGAGAGGGCGGCGCGCCCGCCGCCGCCTCCGCACGGTCACCGCCTCTTCCGCACGATCATCCCAGCCTCCGCACGATCACCCCAGCCTCCGCACCATCTCCCCCGTCTCCGTCCGACGCGCCGAAGCCATGGCTGGCGGGGAGGCGGGTGGCCGTGACACACTCTCCGTCTGGCCCAGAGCGGCCGCGGAGACCCGACGCATGACCCACAGGCCCGCCGACCCGTGCCCTGGCTGCTGAAACGGATCGGCACCGCCCTGATCCTGATCTGGATCGTGGCCACCATCGTCTTCGCCGCCATCCGCCTCGTCCCCGGCGACCCGGCGGAACTCCTGCTCTCCCAGGGCGGCGTCGCACCCGATCCCGCCGCGGTCGCCGAACTGCACGAGCAACTCGGGCTCGACCGGCCCTTCCTCGTCCAATACGGCGACAACCTCCGGCGGCTCGCCCAGGGGGACCTCGGACGGTCCCTCCAGGACGACAGTCCCGTGCTCAACGAGATCGCCCGCCGGCTCCCCCGCACGCTCGAGCTGATCGCCGCGGCCGCCCTGTTCGCCATCGTGACGGGCATCCCGGCCGGACTGCTTGCGGCGCTCCGCCGCGGCGGCTGGGTCGACCGGCTGGCGCTCGCGAACTCCTCGCTCGCCCTGTCCGTGCCGATCTTCGTCACCGGCACGCTGCTCGTGCTCGTGTTTGCGCAGTGGCTGCATTGGGTGCCGGCGGGCGGTTACGTGCCGCTCGCCCGCGACCCGTTGCGGCATTTCACGCTGCTCGCCATGCCGGCGCTCGCGATCGGTCTCGGCCTCTCCGCCACCGTGTTCCGCATGACCCGCGCCGCGGTGCTGGACGTGGCCCAGCGCGACTACGTGCGCACCGCCCGCGCGAAAGGCGTGGCGCCCCCGCGCATCTTGGCCCGCCACGTGCTTCGCAACGCGCTGATGCCCGTGGTCACCGTCCTCGCCCTCCATCTCGGCTCGCTTCTCGGCGGCACCGTGCTGGTCGAATACGTGTTCAACTACCCCGGCCTCTCCGGCCTGCTGGTGGAGGCGGTGAACGCCCGCGACTACCCCACCGTGCAGGCCGTGGTGCTGGTCATCTCCGTGCTGTTCGTCGCGCTGAACCTGGCGGTCGACCTGCTCTACGCCGCCCTGGACCCGCGCGTCCGCCACGCATGAGACCGATGAGCCTCTTCGCTCATCGGTCCCGCGCGGGGTTGGTGGGGCGGCCGCGCCCGGATCGAGGTCAGACCGCGCGCCGAGGTGATCTGCATGCGCGCCCGTCGTTGAGCGCGCCGGGATGAGGCTGCGTCCCGCGCCCGTCGTTGCCGTCGCCGGGATCGCGCTGCTCGCGCTCGCGGTGCCGCTCCTGCCGCTCGACAACCCGACGCGGATGGACATCGCCCACCGGCTCGCCGGCCCCTCCGCCGCGCACTGGCTGGGCCAGGACGAATACGGGCGCGACGTGCTGACCCGGCTGCTCTGGGGCGCGCGCGTCTCCCTCTCCGTCGCCGCGGCCTCCTCCGGAATCGCCTGCCTCCTGGGCATCCTGCTCGGCCTGATGGGCGGGTTCCTGCGCGGGATCGTGGAGGTGCTGACCGTCCGCAGCATGGACGTGGTGCTGTGCTTTCCGCCGCTGCTGCTCGCCCTGCTGGTCGTCACGCTGCTGGGGCCCGGCGCGGGCACGCTGATCCCGGTGCTCGCCGTGCTCTATCTGCCGGGCTTCGTGCGCGTCGTGTACGCAGGCGTGCTCACCGTCCGCTCGCAGGACTATGTGGAGGCGGTGCGCGCCCTCGGCGCCGGGCCGGTGCGGATCATGGGTCGCACCATCCTGCCCAACATCGCCGGCCCCGTGCTGGTGCAGTTCAGCCTCGCCGCCGCGTCCGCCGTGGTGCTGGAATCCGGCCTGTCCTTCCTGGGCCTGGGAGTCGTGCCGCCCGCGCCGTCCTGGGGGCTGATGATCGGGGCCGCGCGCTCCACCATGACCCAGTCGCCGCTGCTGCTGCTGTGGCCCTGCGCCGCGCTGACCCTGACCATCCTCGCCATGAACGCCCTGTGCGACGCGCTGCGCGACGCGGTCGACCCGCACGGCGTGCCCCCGCGCCGCCGCGGCGCCGTCCGCCTGCCCGCGCTGCTGCCCGGCCTGGTCCCCGACCGCGGGTCCGCGCTGGAGCTGCGGAATCTCACGGTCGCGATCGACACGCCGCGCGGGCCGATCCACCCGGTGCGCGACGTCTCGCTGCGCGTCGCCCCCGGGGAGACCCTCGCGGTGGTGGGGGAGAGCGGGTCCGGCAAGTCGCTGACCGGCCTCGCCGTCCTCGGCCTGCTGCCGCCGGTCGCCCGCATCGAGCAGGGCGCCGCCTTTGTGGAGGGGCGGGAGGTGCTGCGCCTGCCCGAACCCGCCCGCCGCTCCCTGCGGGGCGGCGCCATGGCGATGATCTTCCAGGACCCGCTGTCCAGCCTGAACCCCGTGCACCGCATCGGCGACCAGATCGCGGAGGGCCTCACCGCGCATGCCCGCACCCGCCAGAGCGCTCATCGCCTGCGCCAGCGCGTGGTGGACCTGCTGACCCGCGTCGGCATCCCCGACCCCGCCGCCCGCGCCCGCGCCTACCCGCACGAACTCTCGGGCGGCATGCGCCAGCGCGCCATGATCGCCATGGCCATCGCCAACGACCCGCGCGTGCTGATCGCCGACGAGCCGACCACCGCGCTGGACGTGACGATCCAGGCCCAGGTGCTGACCCTGCTGGGCGATCTGCGGCGGGAGCGCGGCATGGGCGTCGTGTTCATCACCCACTCCCTGCCCGTGGTGGCCGAAATCGCCGACCGCGTCGCGGTGATGTATGCCGGCGAGATCGTGGAGCAGGGCCCCGCCGCCACGGTGTTCGCCCGGCCGCTGCACCCCTACACCAGCGCCCTGCTGGCGAGCGCCCCGCGCGAGGACGGCGGCCTGCCCGACGGCATCCCCGGCACCGTGCCCCTGCCGCACGAACTGCCCCCCGGCTGCGCCTTCGCCCCGCGCTGCCGCCACCGCATCCCCGCCTGCGACGCGCAGCGCCCGGCGCTGGTCGAGGCCGGGGAGGACCATACCTCCCGCTGCCTGCGCTGGCGGGAGCTCGCATGACCGCCGCACCGCCGCCCCTGCTGGTCGCCGAAGGCGTCACGCGCCGGTTCGGCGCGCGCGGCCTGTTCACCCGCGCCCGCCCGGTGCAGGCGGTGACCGACGTGTCGCTGAGCCTGGGACGCGGCGAGACCGTCGGCCTCGTCGGCGAATCCGGCTCCGGCAAGTCCACGCTCGGCCGCATGCTGCTGGGGCTGCTGCCACCGTCCGAGGGGCAGGTCTGGTTCGACGGTGTCGACCTCGCCCGCGCGACGCCGGCGGAGCGGCGGGTCCTGCGCCGGCGCATGCAGATCGTCTTCCAGGACCCGCATTCCAGCCTGGACCCGCGGCGGACCATCGGCGCGCAGATCGCCGACGGGCCGACGATCCACGCCCTGGTCCCCCCCGCCGAACGCCGCGCCCAGGTCGAGGCGCTGCTCGGCCAGGTGGGACTCGCGCCGATGCATGCGGACCGGTATCCGCACGAGTTCTCGGGCGGGCAGCGCCAGCGCATCGGCATCGCCCGCGCGCTGGCCACCAACCCGGAGTTCCTGGTGGCGGACGAGCCGGTGTCGGCGCTGGACGTCTCGGTGCAGGCGCAGGTGCTGGCGCTGCTGGCGGATCTGCGCAGCCGGTTCGGGTTGGCGCTGCTGTTCATCAGCCACGATCTGGCGGTGGTGCGCAGCCTGTGTGACCGGGTGGTGGTGCTGTATCTGGGCCGGGTGATGGAGAGCGGGCCGGTGGCGCAGGTGCTGGAGGCGCCGCGCCATCCCTACACGCAGGCGCTGCTGTCGGCCGCGCCGTCGCTGGAGGCGAGCCGCCGCCGGACGCGCATCCTGCTGCAGGGGGACCCACCGAGCCCTTCGGCGCCGCCGTCGGGGTGTGTGTTCCGGACGCGGTGCCCGGTGGCGATGCCGGCGTGTGCGGAGACGGTGCCGGCGTTGGTGGATGGGGTAGCGTGTTTGCGGGTGGGTGAAGGGGGAGTGCGAGTCTGACCCTCATACTCTTGGTGATGTCCCTGAGCGTCACCGGTCAGGTCGAGGCGGTCAGCAACGCGCGTAAGGGCAACGGCCACTCGGCCTGTCTACCGTATGTCGCATCATGCGTATCGCGCTGATATCGGGCGCCCGCGGCCGTATCGCCCCTGCCTTCATCTACCCGCGGATGCCCGACCGGTCGGCTGAGATCCGGCCCAAGTAATATCGATAAGCGTCCTCGCTCATAGGTCTCATGGCGTGGGGTTGGTAGGGCGGCCACGCCCAGACCAAGAGAATACCGCGCGCCGGCATAATACCGGCTACCGCTCTGATTACGCATCCCATGGACGTTACTGCAGAGGTTATACTAGACATGTACTATGGCGCGCGCAACTATTTTAGTCAAATGCATCAGAAAATGTGATTAATACCCATTTTGCTAGTCTGTGTGTCGCGAGCGCTTCCTCAACTGTAGTGTTACGAATTCCTGCGTGTGCAAAAGCATGGCGCCACTCCAGCATCTGCTTATATGCGGAGGTAAAGTCTTTCCGAGCCATGATTTGAATTTACTTTTCCTTCTGTCAAGGATCGCCCCAGATGCAGCATGGCGTGCGCTGTCAAAAGTGCGCGCATAACCATACAAATCAGACAGAGAAATTCGGCTGTTGAGTCTGCCGAAATGATTTTGAGCAAATGTGCCGAATTGAGCATGATGGCGCCCGGCGAACCCAGTCAGTGTTTCTTTAACGCATGATTCGTACGTTGCAACAATCGAGACAACTAGAAGGCCGGCAAGATCAGCTCTAAATTGCACTGACCTCGTATCCAGCGGCACGAATGCATTGATTTCACTCGCCAGAGCATCAATGCGTCCCAGAATAGGAATGATGTCAGTGCGTGGCATCTGTCAGAATTTCTCGAGCAAGCCGCAAGCGCTCCTTGAGAACGAGCGTGTCAGTTGTTGCTCCCGTGATGATTCGCATGAATTTGGGGTCGGACAGAAGCCTTTCATACTTTATCGGTAGGAAAGATTTATCAACCGCGGGATTCTCGAGAAGGGTGACCATAACTGCTTCAAGAACGGCGGCGTTGATCACGCCCCTTGGTCGAAACGGACGGTGCAATGAACCAGAGACAAGTTCCGTCACATTTTTGAACCTCTTGACGAATTCGCGGGCTCGCTCGGATGAGAATTGACGATTTTGGTCCATCATTTTATTGAGATACGAAAGCATAGGCTTCTCATATTCGGACCAGTACTCGAACAACGAGAACAGCCTCAGAACGAGTTCTACATCCTTTTGATTTTTGTCGGGTAAGGGCGCTCCTAAAATACGACGCCAGTTAGGATCCCGGTTGAGATCGGACAACTGGTCAACGATCGGGCCTCTGTAGACTGCGTTCCGAATTTCTTGAGGCTTGAGCTGTGTACCGCCTGTATTTAGACGCTCGAAAATGTGAAAAACGCTATCGTTGCGAAAGCTCGGCTTAAGTTGCTTTATGTTAATTGCGCGCAGAGTGGAGTTCCTGAATCGCCTCTGGTCCTTTTCGGTGAGATCATGGAAAGTCTTGCCACGCAATTCTGACCGCTCCGACAAGCCCTTTAGCTTGAAGACTTGCCGCCTACCGTTTGCGTCCTCTTCCCCAAACAATCCCTCGAGGAAATACTTAACGGACATCAAACGCTGTTGACCGTCAATGACTTCGAGGCGGTCGTCCGAATTCACGTACAGGAAGATCTGTGGTACCGGTAACCCCATCAGAAACGACTCTACGAGCTTTGATGCTTGCTCGATCTTCCAGACGAAATTTCGCTGGTAAAACGGTATTATAATGTCGCCTCGCTCGATTTGCTGGGCGAGGAGTTCGAGAGGTGGATCGGACGGGGAGACCGAGATATCGAACTCGACATATGGGGTTTCGTCGGCTTCCTCCTCGGTCGTGAGCTCAGGGACGCTTTCTGAATTGTTCATGGACTTTGTACCGGACAAGTGGATCTCGGGCAGTCACGCACAGCGTATCGGATCCTGCATATGCACATGCCGACATGCACACAAGCACTCCCCACAAGCCGTGCCTGATCGGCTGCGCAGGGTGTGCCGGGGGAGATTGTACCAGCCAGGATTCCGAGCGCTGCAACGGCGTTGGCGGAAGCAATCTCGAGTGCCGAGCCGGAATTCGTATTCCGCTTCAGTGCTCTTCACCCCGCCACCGCCGCCTCCACCACGCCCATCGCCCGCGCGATCTCCGCCTCGCTGCAGCCCGCTGCGCGCAGCACGCTCTGCGTATGCTCGCCGAGCGCCGCGGCGAACCCGCCCACGCCCACCTCCGCGCCCGAGAACCGGAACGGGGGGTTCAGCACCTTGAAGCGGCCGCCCGCATCCTCGACCTCGGCAAACGCGTCCCGATGCGCGAGCTGCGGATCGGCCAGCACCTCCCGCACGGTGCGATAGGGGGAGCACGGCAGGCCCGCCGCCTCGAACGCCGCCTGGCACTCGGCGGTGGGGCGCGTGCTCGTCCAGGCCTCCAGTTCGTCGATCAGCGTACCCCAGTTGGCGCGCCGGTCGGGATACAGCGCGAAGCGGGGATCGGTGATCCAGTCCTCCCGCCCCGCCGCGCGGGCCAGCGCCTGGAAGGTGCGCTCGCTCGCGACCGCCGGCATGATGAACCCGTCCGCGGTGCGCACCGGCCCGAACATGGGCTTGCCGGCGGGCGGCTGCGGGAATTGCGCGGTCTGCAGCTCCGCCACCAGCAGGCTCAGCGTCGATTCCAGCATGGAGACGTCGATCATCTGCCCCTCGCCGGTGCGGGCGCGGTGCAGCAGGGCGGCGACGATCGCGCCGAACGCATAGATCGCGGTGACCACGTCGGCGACGTAGATGCCGCAATTGTCCGGCCGCTCCCGCGCGTCCTGGTAGGCGAGATGCGCCAGGTCGAAGCCCGAGGCGGCATGGATCGCCGGCGCATAAGCGGCGCGCGCGGCGTCCGGCCCGGTCTGCCCGAAGCCCGAGATCGCGCAATACACCAGGTCCGGCTTCACCGCGGTCATCGCCGCATGGTCCAGGCCGAAGCGGCGCATCACGCCGGGGCGGAAATTCTCCACCACCACGTCGGTGGTGGCGAGCAGGCGGCGCACGGCGTCCTGCGCGGCCGGCTGCTTGAGGTCGAGCCGCACGCTCTGCTTGCCCGCGTTGAGCTGCCCGAACGCGGTGCTTGCGCCGTTCCGCAGCGGCTGGCGGTCGCGCATCATGTCGCCTTCCGGCGCCTCGATCTTGATGACGGTGGCGCCGAGATCGGCCAGCAGGCGGGCGCAGTAGGGCCCCGCGATGGTGGTGGTGAAATCCAGCACCTGGATGCCGCGCAGCACGGCCATGTTCGTTTCCCCCGTTCTTTGCAACCAACTGTGCCGGTCGGTCGCGGCGGGGTGCAAGTCCCGCCAACGGGGGCGTGATGGCACGAGGGGGAACGGAGCGAAGCGGCGCCGCGTTACGGCGCCGTCATATCACCTGGGGAGGACGAGATGGGCGGCATTCTGCTCTGGCTGGTGGGGATCCCGATCCCGGTGATCCTCCTGCTGTGGCTGTTCAACGTGATCTGAGGCGTCAGGTGCCCGTCATGGCGCGCGCGAACAGCGTGGTGTTGTGGCGGAGCATCGCGAGGTAGGTGGGTGCCGGCCCGTTCGGCGGAGACAGGGCATCGGAATAGACCGTGCCGCCCAGCACCGCACCGCTCTCCTTCGCCAGCATGCGGGCGATGCGCGGGTCGGTCATGTTCTCGAGGAACACGGCGTGGACCTGTTCCCGCTTGATCTGGGCGATCAGGGCGGCGATGGCGCGCGCCGAGGGTTCGGCTTCGGTGCTCAGCCCCTCCGCCGCGAGCAGCTCGATCCCATAGCGTGCGCCGTAATAGCCGAACGCGTCGTGGGTCGTGATGATGCGGCGCCGCGCGGGGGGGATGGGCGCGAACTGCGCCTCGATCCAGGCGTCCATCTTCCGGATCTCCGCGACAACGCGTGCGGATGCGTCCTGGTAGGCCTCGGCATGGTCCGGATCGGCCTTGGCGAGGCCCGCGGCGATCGCCTGCGCATACAGCACCCCGTTGCGCGGATCCTGCCAGGCATGCGGGTCGGTGGCGACCTGGCCGTCCTCGGTCATGGTGCGCGGCGTCACCTTCTCCGCCGCGATCACGCGCACGCCCCGGAACTCGGCGGCGCTGCCCATCCGCTGCATCCAGCCTTCGAGGCCAAGACCGTTCTCGACCAGGAGCTGCGCCTGCGCGACGGCGCGGAGGTCGGCGGGGCGGGGCTGGTAGACATGCGCATCCCCGTCTGGCGGCACGAGGCCGGTCACCGCCACGCGGTCCTGCCCGACCTGCCGCACCATGTCGGCGAGAATGGAGAACGTCGCCACCGCCTTCAGCGGGGTGGCGGCGCGAACCGCGGTGGTGGCGAGCGGGAGGAGGGCGAGGCTGGAAAGGAGCATCCGGCGGCGCATGGGAGGACCCGATCAGAATGTTATATCATAACATGATTGCCGCCATTCCAGCCGCCGTGCAAGAGGCTGTTCGGCTGCGTTGACGAATCGGGGGATGGTCTGCGCAGAGACGAGATGATGGAGAGCCTTCCGCCCGAGACCCTCACCTTGCCGACCGGGCCGGCGCGGGTGGAGTGGCGGCGCAGCACCCGCGCGCGCCGGATCAGCCTGCGGATCGATCCGAGCGGCGGGGGGGTGGTGGTGACCTTGCCGATGCGGGCGGGGCGGGCGGCCGGGATGCGGCTGCTGATGAACCACGCCGGGTGGATCGCCGACCGGCTTGCCGCCCTGCCGGACGCGATGCCCTTCGCGGACGGCGCCTCGATCCTCCTGCATGGCGTTCCGCACCATATCCGCCATCGTCCCGAGGCGCGGGGCGGCGTGTGGCGGGAGGACGACACGCTGGTGGTCACCGGCGCGCCGGAGTTCCTCCGCCGCCGGGTTGCGGATTTCCTCCGCGCCGAGGCGGGGCGCAGCCTGGCCGGGCTGGTGGTCGAGAAGGCGCGCCGGGTCGGGCGAATGCCGCGGCGCATCACGGTGAAGGACACGACGTCCCGCTGGGGGAGCTGCGCGACCGACGGATCGCTCGCGTTCAGCTGGCGGCTGGTGATGGCGCCGCCCGAGGTGCAGGACTACGTCGCCGCGCACGAGGTCGCGCATCTGCGGCACATGAACCACGGCCCGCAGTTCTGGGCGCTGGTGGACGAGCTGACCCCGCACGCGGCGAGCTCCATTCCCTGGCTGAAACGCGAAGGCGCGCGGCTGCTCCGCGCGGGATAGCCGGGGGCGGCTGCTCGGGCGTGATGGCGGCGGCCGCGCTGACGGGGCCGGTCGTATGCCGCCGGCCGGCTTGCGTCGGATCAGGCCGCGTCGCGCCAGGGCAGGGCAGGGGTCAGGCCCTTCGCGGCCGCCAGCACCGCCTCGACCGTGATCCCGGCCATCGTGCCGTCTGGGCTGACCACCGCCGCGGTGCAGGTTCCGGCGGGGCCGTATTCCCCGGCGTCGGTCGGGCCGAACAGCCCGACCGTGGGCGCGCCGCTCGCGGCCGCCACGTGCATCAGCCCCGAATCGTTGCCGACGAACAGTGCGGCGCGGCGCAGGCACGCGGCCGCCTCGGGCACGGTCAGCCGCCCCACCAGGTCGATCGCATCGGGCAGCGCGTCCAGCAACGGCGCCGCCATGGCCCGTTCGGTCGCCCCTGGGCCGCCCAGCACCGCGGGCACCGCATCCGGCACCGCCTGCCGCACGGCCTGGAACAGCGCGGCGAACCGCTCCGCCGGCCAGGTCTTCGGCGCCCAGTTGGCGGTCGGCGCCAACGCCACCACGCGCCGATCCGCGGGCAGCAGCGCCGCGGCGAGCGCCTCGTCGGCCGCGTCGGTCCACACCACCGGCAAGGGCGGCGGATCGAGGCCCAGCAGCGACCCAAGCTGCGCCGTCTTGTGTCCGCCCCCCCGCCGCCTCACCGCGCGGCGTCGCGTCGGCACCAGGAACGACAGGGCCGAGGCGCGGATGTCCACGACCAGGTCCCACCAATGCGGCACGGTCGCGGCCCAGAGCGGCAGCCAGTGCAAGCCGTAGCGCCGCTTCTCCAGCACGATGGTGCGCTCGCGGCGGGGCATGCGGGCGAACACTCCCTCCGCGACCGACCCGCAGACCACGGTGAAGCGCGCCGCAGGATGGGCGCGCAGCAGATGGTCCAGCAGCCCCGTGGACAGGACGGCGTCGCCCAGCCGGTTCGAGGTGACGAAGAGGATGCGCATCGGAACCGGCTTAGCGAGGCGGGGACACGTTCGGCAAGCGCAGCGTCGGCATGGCCGCACGAGCGCCGACCTTCGCGCCGGCGGCTGGCGGACAGGCGGCTCCCGCGAAGGCGGGTGAACCCGACGGCGTCGTGATCAACGAAAGGGTGCCTGAAGCCGTTGCCGCCCTGCTCCTGCCGGAAACGCGTCCGCAGGACGCGGCACCGAGGCAGCCAGAGACGCCATGACCGGAGGCGGCCGCCCACCGACGGCCGCAGCGGACGCCGCATGGACAGGAGCGGCTCCTCGGCATCACGCCGCGCGCGGGCCGACGAACTTGCTTTCGAACGCGGCGGCCGGCATCGGGCGGCCGAACAGGTAGCCCTGCGCCTCCGCACAGTCGTTCCCGCGCAGGAAATCGAGCTGCGCCTCGGTCTCCACGCCTTCGGCCGTGACGTGCACGTTGAAGTTCCGGCCCAGATACAGCACCGCCTTGACCACCGCGGCGTCGGTCGGGTCGGTGTTCACACCGCCCACGAAGGAACGGTCGATCTTCAGGCGGGTGACCGGGTAGCGCTTGAGCAGGCTGAGCGACGCGAAACCGGTTCCGTAATCGTCGAAGGCGAGGCCGACGCCCAGATCGCGCAGGTCGTTCAGCAAGCCGAGTGTGGGCGCGTCGTTGCGCAGATAGATGTTCTCGACGATCTCCAGTTCGAGTGCGTCGGGCGGCAAACCGTGCTCCGCGAGCGCGCTCTGGACGATGGCGAGCAGACCGCCGGATCGGAACTGGGCCTCGAACAGGTTCACGCCGATGCGGAAGTCCGGCATCCGGATCCGCCAGCGGGCAGCTTCGCGGCAGGCGGCGCGCAGTGCCCATTCCCCGACCGCGGCCGTGGAGGGCTTCTGGCTCAGTACCTCGATGAAGGAGGCGGGAGAGAGCAGGCCCTTCGCCGGGTGGTTCCAGCGCAGCAGGGCCTCGGCGCCCATCAGCCGGCGGTCCGTCATCGCGACCTGCGGCTGATAGAACAGCTCGAACTCACCATGCTCGAAGGCTCGGCGCAGCTCGAGGCCGAGGGAGCGGCGGGCCACCACCGCGTCACGCAGGGCCGGCGCGAAGACTTCCCACCGGCCTTTGCCGGCCGCCTTGGCGCGATAGAGGGCAAGGTCGGACGCACCCAGCAACTCGTCCGATCGCGCGCCGTGGCGAGGCGCGAAGGCGATGCCGATGCTCACGCCGATCTCGGTGCGCCGCCCGGCATAGTCGTACGGCTTGGACACGGCGGAAATCAGGTCCCGCGCCAGCGTCGTTGCGCGGGTCTCGTCCTCGCCCTCCAGCAGCACGACGAACTCGTCGCCGCCGAGCCGGGCGATCTCGAGCGCGCTGCCGCAGACGGCGTTGAGGCGCATCGCCACCTCCCGCAGCACCGCATCGCCGGCGGGATGCCCGAGGGTGTCGTTGACCTCCTTGAAGCCGTCGAGGTCGAGCAGCAACACGGTGGCCGGCGTCTTCGCCTGCAACGTCCTCGCCAGGCTTTCGCGCCAGGCCGCACGGTTGGGCAGGTCCGTGAGCGCGTCCAGCGAGGCGAGCCGGAACAGCCGCTCCTCGCTCTGGCGCCGTTCCGTGATGTCGCGCACGATCGCGCCAAGGCCGGTGGCACAGCCCTCCTGCCAGACGGACAGCGAGAACTCGGCCGGGAATTCGCTGCCGTCCTTGCGCTGCCCCCACAGCTCCAGGCTGTGGTCGGCCGCGTCCGGCGCGCGTCCGCCACGCAGCCGCGCCAACGCCGCGTCGTAGAGGTGGCGGCAGCTCTCCGGCATCAGCACGTCCATGCCGTGCTGGACGATCTCGTGCGGCCCGTAGCCGAAGAGCCGTTCGGCCGCGCCGTTCCAGAACGTGATGCGGCCCGTGGGATCCGAGCAGATGATGGCGTCGGGGGAGGTCGTCGCGATGTTCTCGAACCGCGCATGATTGGCCGACCTCATGTGGTCGAGGCGCCGCATCTCCATCCGGTCCATGACGAGGGCGGCGACGTCCGCCAGGTTCCTCTGGTCTTCGGGCGAGAAACCCGGCCGGGGCTGCGTGTCGATCAGGCAGACGGTGCCGATCCTGTGCCCCTTGGAGGTCACGAGCGGCTGGCCGGCATAGAAGCGGATGAACGGCGCGCCCTGCACCAGCGGATTTGCGGCGAACCGTTCATCCTGCGCGGTATCCAGGACGACGAGCATCGCCTCCTGCGCGATCGCGTGGGTGCAGAACGAGATCTCGCGGCTGGTTTCGCACAGCGCGGTGCCGAAATGCGCCTTGAGGAACTGGCGGTCCCATTCGATCAGGGACACCAGGACGATGGGCACGTCGAAGAGCCGCGCTGCCAAGCCTGCCAGGCGATCGAACGCCTGTTCGGGGTCTGTATCAATCAAGTCGTATTCCGCGAGTGCCGCGAGGCGGGACGCTTCGGCGGTGGAAACCAGGTCGATGCTGTTGGACATGCGAGATAATTGGGTGCCCAGGGATGCAATGGCCAGACAACAATCAGCGAAGACAAACCGTTGGTGGCGGGCCGTGTTCTTTCGGCACGATGTCCACGCCGGTTTGAGAACGGCGATGATGCCTGCATCTTCTGTCCCGGGCAGGATCGTTGTTCTTCAGTTCCAGACCGGTATCCAAACGACACGTGCGGAGGTCGCAGGATTTATGCCGCGACGTGGCGTCGCACCGGTCGTGGTTTGACCCGCAAAAGGGGCAGGCGCAGCTTGGGGGCGCAGAAACGGAGGCAATGGAACGTGTCGGACGAAACCCTGGTCGCCCTGGGCGAGGACTACCCGGAGCTGCGGGACTCCGTGCGCAAGATCTGCGCCCGCTACCCCGGCAGCTACTGGAGCGCGCTCGAGGAGAAGGAGGCGTATCCGACCGAGTTCGTGGGCGAGTTGACGAAGGCCGGCTTCCTGGGCGCGTTGATCCCCGAGGAGTACGGCGGCTCCGGCCTGCCGCTGCGTGCCGCCGCGGTGATCCTGGAGGAGATCAACGCCGCCGGCTGCGTCGCCAGCCAGGGCCACGCGCAGATGTACATCATGGGCACCCTGCTGCGGCACGGGTCGGAGGCGCAGAAGCGGCGTTTCCTGCCGAAGATCGCCTCGGGCGAGCTGCGGCTGCAGGCGTTCGGCGTGACGGAGCCGACCACCGGGTCGGACACCACGCAGCTCAAGACCCGCGCGGTGCGCGACGGCGATTCCTACCTGGTCACCGGGCAGAAGGTGTGGACCAGCCGCGCGCTGCATTCCGACATGATGCTGCTGCTGGCGCGAACGACGCCGGTGGACCAGGTGAAGAAGCGCAGCGACGGGCTGTCGGTGTTCCTGATCGACCTGTCGAAGAAGAACACCGGCCAGGGGCTGGAGATCCGCCCGATCAAGGCGATGATCAACCACAACACGACCGAGGTGTTCTTCGACAACTACCGCATCCCGGCCGACAGCCTGATCGGCGAGGAGGGCAGGGGCTTCCGCTACATTCTGGACGGGATGAACGCCGAACGCATCCTGGTCGCGACCGAGGCGGTGGGCGACGGCAAGTGGTTCGTGAAGAAGGCGACGGACTACGCCAAGGACCGCGTCGTGTTCGGCGCGCCGATCGGGCGCAACCAGGCGGTGCAGTTCCCGATCGCCCGCGCCTGGGCGGAGCTGGAGGCGGCGGACATGATGTGCCGTCGCGCGGCCGCGCTGTTCGATGCGGGGCAGGAGTGCGGCGCGGACGCGAACGTCGCCAAGCTGCTGGCGAGCGAGGCGGCCTGGAAGGCGGCCGATACCTGCATGCAGACCTATGGCGGGTTCGCGTATGCGCGGGAATACGAGATCGAGCGCAAGTGGCGCGAGACGCGCATCTACCAGATCGCGCCGATCTCCACGAACCTGATCCTGGGGTATGTGGGGCAGCACGTGCTGGGGATGCCGCGGTCGTATTGAGGCGGGCGCGAACGCGGTGCGGGCCCCGGTGCGTCGGCGCGGGGTGGGTGTCGACTCCGGCTGCGGCGCGCCAGCATGCGTCCTGCATCGACGCGACATGCCGGTGCGCGCGTCATCGAGAAGCCTCCGCTTCGGCGGGCGCGATGGCGCGCCGCAGGCGCTGCACGATCTCCGCTCGCGCGGCGTCGTCCGGCGCGGCCTCGAGCCGCGCGGAGATGTCCAGCAACAGCCTGGACCGCTCGTTGTGCCAGTCCATCCGCCCGACCAGTTCGGGGGCGAGCCGCCGCGCCGGTGCCGGCGTCCGCACGCGCGCGCCGGCCGGGGTGAGGTCGTAGACGTCGTCGAGCAGGGGGCGGATCACGGTTGCGTCCGCCTGCGGCAAGGAGCCGACGCGGCGTGCCAGGTCGGCGATCGCTCGCTCCTCCCCATGGGTCAGGAACAACCCGCGCCGGATCGGCGCGCGTGCCGCGATCCAATGCGCGAGTTCGTCGCAGTCGGCATGGCCCGAATAGTCGTCCGTCCAGGCGATGCGGGCGCGCACCCGCACCTCATCGCCCTGGATCCGGACGGAGTCGGTGCCGTCCATCAGGATGCGCCCGAGTGTGCCGGGCGCCTGGTACCCGGTCAGCAGGATGGTGGCCTTGCGCTGCCACAGCCAGCGGCGAAGGTGGTGCCGGATTCGCCCGGCATCGCACATGCCGCTGCCGGCCAGGATGATCTTGAAGCCGCCGACGCGATCGATCTGTCGGCTCTCGTCTTCCGTTTCGGTGAAGCGCAGCAGCGGCGAGCGCAGGATGCGCGCGACGTCCACCGTCCGGTCCAGGTCGCCGGCGTTGCGGACGAAGACCTCGGTCGCGCGGGTGGCCAGCGGCGAGTCGATGTAGATCGGCGCGGTCGGGACGTCGCCGGACTGCATGAGCTGCACGAGGTCGACCAGCAATTCCTGCGTACGCTCGACGGCGAAGGCGGGAATCAGCAGCGGAGCTTCGTCGTTCAGCGCGTCATGGATGTGCGATGCGAGGCGCGCCGCGCGGTCGGCCGCCGAGATCTTCGGTCGCACCACGTCGCCATAGGTGGACTCGCAGAACAGGTAGTCGATGCCGGCCGGCGCCTCGGGCGGCCGTTCCAGCGCCTTCTCCTGCGGCCCGACATCGCCCGAGAACAGCAGCCGCAGCGGCGCCTCGCCAGTGTCCCGCGACGCGATCTCGAGCTCGATCGAGGCCGACCCCAGGATGTGCCCGGCGTTCCAGAAGCGCGCGCGGAGCCCGGCCGCAGGCTCGCACCATTGGTGGTATCCGACCGGCCGGAACGCCTGCAGCGCGGCGACGCCATCCGCCTTCGTGTAGATCGGCGTCACCGTCGGCTTGCCATGGCGCATGTTGCGGCGGTTGAGGATCTCGACCTCGAACTCCTGGATATGACCGGCATCCGGCAGCAGCGCCGAACACAGCTCTCGCGTGCCGTGGGTGGCGTACACCGGCCCGGTGAAGCCGGCGCCGATCAGTTTGGGGATCAGCCCGCTGTGGTCGATATGCGCGTGTGTCAGGAGCACCGCGTCGATCTTGGACGGTGCGAACGGGAAGGGCTGGTAGTTGAGCGCCTTGAGCGTCTTGCTGCCCTGGAGCATGCCGCAATCGACCAGGACGCGCGCTTCTCCGGTGTCGATCGCGATGCAGGAGCCGGTGACGGTGCGCGCCGCGCCGAAGAAGCTGACGGAAACGGACATGACCTGCTCCCTGACGTCCGATCTGCTCCTGCGCACTCTATCGGGGCCGGGGGCGCCTGCGTTGACGCAGGTCAACCGGCCCGTGCCGGCGATGCGTGTCGAGATGCGTGCCGAACGGCCATGTGCCGAGACAGGGAGCGGCCGTACGAACGCGATCGCGCGCCGGTCGAGCGGTTCGCGCAGAGCAGGACGAGCGGGCTTGACCCGGCCGGTGGTTCGAGCGGACGCTGCGCCTAGGCGAGGCATTCGAAAGCGCCCCGGCCTCATCCGGCCAACGAGTCCTGTCGAAGGGCGGTGCGGATGCCTGGTGCGGCAGGCGGAAGGCTGCACCTCATGTCCGCCCTCTTCCTCTTGCCGCTGCTGGTCAAGGCGCTGACGACGGCGCTGCTCGTCGTGTCGGCCTCGGTCGCCGCGGAGCGTCTCGGCGCAATGTGGGGTGCGGTGATCGCCAGCCTGCCGGTTTCGGCCGGACCTGCCTACGTCTTCCTGGCCCTGCAGCACGGCCCTGGCTTCGTCGCCGCGAGCGCGCTGTCCAGCGCCGTCGCGAACGCGGCGACCGGCCTGTTCCTGATCTGCTACGCGGCCTTGGCGACGCGGCTCTCCTCCTGGCGCTGCCTGGTCCTCGCGATCGCCGTCTGGCTGGGCGCCAGCCTGGTAGCGCGGCAGGTCGCATGGTCGGCGGTCGGCGCGGTGCTGGTGAACGGCGCGGTGTATGCCATCGGGCTCGCCGTCCTCGCGCGCAGCCGCGTGGTCGCGCCGCGGCCGGCGCCGCCCAGCCGTCGCGCTTGGTTCGAGCTTCCGCTCCGCGCAGTGCTGGTCGCAGGCTTCGTGTCGGTGGTGGTGGCGGGCAGTAGCGCGATGGGGCCGGCCGTCACCGGCTTCGCGGCGGTATTCCCCGTCAGCCTGATCAGTCTGCTCGCCATCCTGCAACTGCGCCTCGGGCGCGCAGCGGCGGCCCAGGTCGCGGCAAAGGCGCTCCCACCGATGTTGGGGTTCGGCGGGATGCTCCTCGTGCTGCATCTGACGATCGGGATGGTGGGGGTGGCCGCGGCCATGGCCCTCGCGCTGGCGGTCTGCCTCGCCTGGTCGTGCGGGTTGCTCTGGCTGCAACGCGGGCCGTCCTGGCCGGACCCCTGATGAGCGGCGACGCCCATCGGGGTCGGCCGTGCCTTGTCTCCTACTTCGTGCCCTTGTTGGCGGCCAGGTACGCGACGATCGCCGGAATGTCGTCGGCATTCACCGGCGCCTTGTAGACCTGGATCATCTTGTGGACCTCGGCGTCCCAGGCCGCCTTCGACAGCGGCGGCTGGTTCAGCACCATGCCCGCGGAATGGCAGGCGAGGCAGTTGTTGTTGATCGCGTCCGACCCTGCCCCTGTGAACATGCGATCGCCATTCGGCAGATCGACGTTGGGCGACTTGAAGGCGAACGTCGCCGGCACCGCGGGCGGGTTCCCCTGCGCATGGCCCGTCACCGGCATGGCCGCCGCGAACGCGAGCGCACATGCGAAGAGAGCGCCGCCGATCCTGCTGGTCCTGCACATCGACATGTTCCCCTCAGCTCACAACGACCGGCGTGGACTCGATGACGTTCTGCATGAACCCCGAAGGGTTCCAGACCGGGACACTCGGCTGCACGAGGCCGTCGGTGTTGGTGCAGCGGACCATCAGCACGTGCTGTCCGGCGTTCGGCAGCGCGACGGTCGCCTGCCACCGCCGGAAGCTGTACTTGCCTTCGTCGGCGCCGAGTTGCGTGGGCGCCCAGGTCTTGCCGCCATCGGCGGAGACATCGACCTGCCGGACTCCGGTCCCGCCGCCGAAGGCGATGCCGCGCACGAGCGTCTGCGCACCGGCATGCACGGTGGCGCCCGGCCGTAGGTTGGTGATGAAGGACCGCGGCACCATCCGGTTGATCGGCACCTGCTTGTACCCCGTCTCGCCGGGTTTCACGTTGGCGCCCGGCGTGTCCGGGATGAGGTACGCCTTGGCCATCCAGAACTGGTCGTCCGGCTTGTCCAGCACCTCGATGTCGTTGAGCATCTTGACCCAGTAGGTCGAGTACCATCCCGGTACCACGAGGCGCAGCGGAAAGCCGTTCAGCAGCGGAAGCTGCTCGCCGTTCATGGCGTAGGCGATCATCACCTCCCCGTCGCGCGCATGATCCACATCGAGGGTCTTGAGGAAATCCGGCCCCTCCGGCACGACCGGCTCGTCGAGACCGTTGCAGCGCACCTGCACCGCGCCCGCCTTCACGCCGGCACGGTCGAGCACGTCGCGCAGCCGCACCCCGGTCCAGCGCGCATTCCCCATGGCGCCGTTGCCCCATTCGCCGCCCGGCACGCGCGGCTGGAAATAGCCGCGCGAGTTGCCGGAGCACTGGTTCACGGCGGCCAGTTCCACCCGCGGCAGCGCGAGGACGTCCTGCAGGGACAGGTTCAGCACCTGGTTGACGTGACCGTGGACCTTCAGGCGAAAACTGGCCGCATCCACGCTGCCGGGAATGACGGCCCAGTGCCAGCGCACGAAGAAGCGGTCATTGGGTGTGAACACCCCCTGATCGAACACCTCGAACGGCGTTTCCAGCAGTGGCGGGCGCGTGCGCTGCAGGATCATCGCGCCCTTGGTGGGATAGCTCGTGGTGAGCGGCCGCTCGTTCGGGCCGCCCGGCAGCGGCGGGGAGAACTGGGTGGTCGTGTCCGCCCAGGCTGGCGCGGATAGTCCGATTCCGGCGAGACCAGCCATGCGCAGAACCTGTCGCCGTGACGGTGCAGGCGACGAAAACGAACGGAGTGTCATGAACTCTCCTCTGCTCGGAGGCCGGAGGCGGGGGCTCACCGAACGGATGCGGCGGAACGGGATGGGCGATGGCGCACGAGCGTGGAAAGCCAGCGGCGGTGTCGCGGGGCGACCCGGGACATCAGCGGGCCGGAGATGATCGTGCTCCATCGCCGCCCCGATAGAGGTTCTCCTCCTCCGCTCATTGGACGATCAAGCCGTAGACTCTCCGAGGGGCGATCACGGCTGCGCGACAGGGGCCGCAAGGATCGGCAACGCCCGTGTGAAACGCTTTCCGGTAATCCGTCGAAGCGACAACAATACTGCGGTCAGCACGATCGGTGCCCGCGAAGTCCTTGGTGCGGCCCTGGCGGATCAGCGGACCTGATATTCGCGCTCGACTCGCAAAGACAGGGCCTGCGGTTCTGGTCATCAAGGGTGCGGCAGGTATGATCATCCAAGCGCCCGCGGAGTCGGGCTGACGAATATTGGGGATGCGGCATGAAGCGGCTTGCGGTGACTGTCGGGCTTGCCGCTCTGGTTGCCGCCGATCCGGCCGCCGCGCAAACCGTGCTGGTCGGCGGGGAAGGGGTCACGCAGGCTGACCGGCTCGGGCGCGCGTTCCAGACCTTCTCGATCTTCGGTGGCACGCCAGGGATCGCCGCCGCGCGCTACAACAGCGACTTCAGCCTCAACAGTTTCCAGCTGCCGATCAGCCACAGCTTCGCGCCGATCGAGACCGGCCTGTTCGCCGGTGCGACGCCGTATGCGGAACTGACCCTGGGCTACCTGACCGCGGACCAGACGTTTCCGCTGGTGGGGGCGGATGCGCCGCGCAGCGTCAAGCTGTCCTTCGATTCCTGGTCCGCCCTGGCCGGCGCCGGGCTGGATTTCCCCTTGGGCAACGGCTTCAAGCTCCGGCCGATGGTGCTGGCCGGGTATTCGTATGTCAGCGCCGATGCCGATTTCTACGGGCCGAACGCCGCGACCTTCCGCTCGCTCGTGCGCGGGGTGCTGAGCGATGCGACCCTGCATTCGGTGCTGCTGGGCGGGGCGCTCCAGCTCAGCTACGAGACACGGCTGCCGGGCGATATCGGCGTGGCGGCGCAGGTTCGGTACAACGAGCTGGCCTCGATCGTGACCAGTGCCTCCAGCCGCTACCTCGACGGCAACGGCAGCTTCGGGGTGGCGACCGCCGGGGTGGATTTCGACGGACCGACCGGGTGGCAGCTGGGCGCGAAGGACATCCGCTGGATCGGCTACACGCGGGGAACGTGGTTGCCGGACACGGACCCGAGCGTGCTGGGGTTCAACGCTTTCGCCGAGATCGGCGGGGGTTTGCGGATCATCGCGCCGGATGTGGTGCGCGGCGTGCGCGGGGCGACGGTGCGGGCCTCGGTGATCGCTGGACCGGGCGTGACCGGCTGGCTGGTCAGCGCGGCGCTGGTGTTCTGAGGCGTCTCACTCCGCCGCACGTTGTCCGCGGTTTGCAGGTCACCCGCTCGCCAGCACGCCGGGATGGAAGTGCTCGTAGACCCGCCGCGCGGTCTCGCGGGAGATCCCCGGTGCGGCCTCGAGGTCCGACAGCCCCGCCATCTTGACCCCGCGCGCCGATCCGAAGTGGTTCAGCAGCGCGCGCTTGCGGGCGGCGCCGATCCCCTCGATCTCGTCCAGCTCGGAGACGCGGATCGCCTTCGAGCGGCCGGCGCGGTGGGTGGTGATCGCGAAGCGGTGGGCCTCGTCGCGCAGGCGCTGCAGGAAATACAGCACCGGGTCGCGTGGCGGCAGCTGGAACGGCTCCGCACCGTCGGTGTAGAACCATTCGCGGCCGGCATCGCGATCGGGCCCCTTGGCGATCCCGACCAGCTTCACGTCCTGCACGCCGAGATCCGCCAGCATGTCGCGCGCCGCCGAGAGCTGGCCGGCGCCGCCATCGATCAGCACGAGGTCGGGCCAGTCGGGCGCGCCGCCCTCCGCCTGCTCCTTCAGGGCGCGGCCGAAGCGGCGCTGCAGCACCTCCCGCATCATGCCGAAATCGTCGCCGGGCGTGATCGCGCTGCGGATCGAGAACTTGCGGTAGGCGTTCTTCATGAACCCTTCGGCGCCGGCCACGATCATCACGCCATACGGGTTCGTGCCCATGATGTGGGAGTTGTCGTAGACCTCGATCCGCTCCGGCGTGCCGGACAGGGCGAAGAGCTGGGCGACGCCCTCCAGCAGCTTCGCCTGGCCGGCGGTCTCGGCCAGCTTGCGCTCCAGCGCCTCGCGCGCGTTGGTCTCCGCGTGCTGGATCACGGCGCGCTTCTCGCCGCGCTGGGGCACGCTGATCTCGACCTTGCGGCCGGCTTTCAGCGCCAGCGCCTCGGCGACCAGCGCCTGTTCGGGCAACGCGTGATTGACCAGCAGCAGCGGCGGGGGCGGCTTGTCGTCGTAGAACTGGGCGATGAAGGCGCCCAGCACGTCGGCCGCCTCCTCGGCCTTGCCGTGGGTCGGGAAGAAGGCGCGGTTGCCGTTGTTGCGGCCGCCGCGGACGAAGAAGACCTGCACGCAGGTCTGGCCGGCCTGCTGGTAAGCGGCGATCACGTCGGCATCGGTCAGGCTCGCCGGGTTCACCACGTCGTTGCCCTGCACGAAGGTCAGGCCGCGGATGCGGTCGCGCACGGCGGCGGCGCGCTCGAACTCCAGCGCCTCGGCGGCGTGCTCCATCTCGGCGGCGAGCTCGCGCTGAACGGTGGCGGACTTGCCGGCCAGGAACGCCTTCGCCTGGGCCACCAGGCGCGCGTAGTCCTCGGGCGAGATGCGGCCGACGCAGGGCGCGGAGCAGCGCTTGATCTGGTGCAGCAGGCAGGGGCGGGAGCGCGTCGCGAACACCGTGTCGGCGCAGGAGCGCAGCAGGAAGACGCGCTGCATGGCGGTGACGGTCTGGTTCACCGCCCAGGCCGAGGCGAACGGGCCCCAGTAGGAGCCCTTGCGGCTCTGGGCGCCGCGATGCTTGGCGATCTGCGGGTAGGGATGGTCCTCGGTCAGCATCAGCCACGGGTAGGACTTGTCGTCCCGCAGCACGATGTTGAAGCGCGGCTTGAGGCGCTTGATGAGGTTGGCTTCGAGCAGCAGCGCCTCGGCCTCGGTGTGCGTGGTCACGATCTCCATCGTGACCGTCTCCGAGACCATGCGGCGCAGCCGTTCGGGCAGCCGGGCAACCTGGGTATACGCGACCACCCGCTTCTTCAGGCTGCGGGCCTTGCCGACATAGAGCGCGTCGCCCTTGGCATCGAGCATGCGATAGACGCCCGGCCCTGGCGGCATGGTGACCAGGGCGGATTCGATGACCGTGACGCCCTTCGGGGGCGCCTCAGGGAGGGGTGCGTCGATCATGGCGATTCAGATTACACGCGATACGCGAAAAGCTGTTGATGGGGCACGGGGAGCGGCGGTTCGGGGCGTCATCCACCGTCCGTGTGGATAAGTCTGTGGGCACACCCTCTCTCAAAGCCGTGAACCCCGCGGATTTCCTCGAAGGGGAAAGGATTGCCGCCTTTTTAGGCATCCGTTAACATATTGGTTTTACGGCATTTTGTAGAAGTGCCTGTCATCAAACGAAAACACGGAGGGGGTCCGAAGTAACCTTTTCGGGGTGGTCAGACCTGCGTGGACAAATTCGCCTGACGGCGTTCGATCTCGACTCCAGCGGACGTTGCGTCTGGAAAAACGTCCAGCTTCTCCACGCGGATCCTTGCGAGATACACGCGGGAGTCGGTAAGGCACGCTTCGGCAATTCGCTCCGCGAGTGTTTCGACCAGACGCACGTGACCGGCTGCGACGATGGCGCGTGTGCGCGTTGCAACATTCTCGTAATCAACCACGCGTGAGAGGTCGTCCCGCCCGACCGGACTGCGCGACAAGGGGCGGCCCCCGTCATCCTCGACGGCAAGGTCGATGTTGATGCGGACCCGCTGCCGCGTGGTGTGCTCCTGCGGGTGGACGCCGATGCTCGCCTGCAGGACGAGGTCGCGCAGGAACACGTGCCGGAGGGCGCGGCTGCTGCTCGCGATCGGGGTGGTGTCCATGATCTATTCCTCCGGCGGGGGGGCGCCGTTGCCGGACGCCCATTGCAGATGTTGCCCCCCATCCAGGGCCAGCATTTGGCCCGTCATGGCCGGCAATGCCAGGATCGCCAGCGCCGCGCGAGCCACTTCGTCGGGAGACGTGCCATGTCCCAGGGGCACGGAGCCGGCCTGGCGATCGAACTGCGCCTGGCTCTGGCGCGGGCTGGGCAGGGCGGGTCCCGGCCCGATGCCGTTCACCCGGATCCGCGGCGCGAGCGCCAGCGCCATGCTCTGCGTCAGCGCCCAGAGCCCGGCCTTGGACAGCGTGTAGGAGACGAAATGCGGGGTGAGCGACCAGACGCGCTGGTCCAGCAGGTTGATCACCGCGCCCTCCGCGGTCGCGGGAAGGGCGTGGGCGAAATCCTGCGTCAGCACGAAGGGGGCGCGCAGGTTGGGCTCGATGTGCCGGTCCCACGACTCGCGGGTGGCATCGTGCCACTCGTCGCGCTCGAACGTGCTGGCGTTGTTCACCAGCACGCCCACGGGGCCGATCGCCGCCGTGGCGCCCGGCACCAGGGTGCGGGTCTCGGCCTCGTTCGCGAGATCCGCCTGCAGCACCACGGCGCGGCGTCCCAGCGCGCGGATCTCGTCCGCGGCGGATTCGGCTGGCTCGCGGCTGGTGTTGCAATGCACGGCAACGTCGAATCCCGCGCCGGCCAGGGCGAGTGCGATGGCACGCCCGATCCGCTGGGAGGCGCCGGTGACGAGGGCGGCGCGGGGAATCGTGGGGGCGATGGGCAGGCTGGTGCTCATTCCGGGGTGGTAGTCGCCGCGGGCGGGGGCGGCAAGGCGCGTCGTTGCGTCCGGCGGGCGTCTCGCTATGCTGGGAAACTCGGGTTCACGCAGAGGGAGGGAGCGCATGGCGACGTACAACCAGCACCATCCCCGTGGACCTGTGTCCGCCCCGCGGCTCACCGCCGTGGGGCCGACCCGCAGGACCTGACGTCCGCTCGGCTTTGAGCGTCCCTTCGGTTTCCTGGGTCTGTCCCTGACGGCGGCCTCGTGCGCGGCGGCATCCGCTGCGCACGCTCCGACTGTCGGACCAGCGATCGGCCCCGGCCGGTCCCGCCCAGCGAGACCCCCCATGGCGACCCTCACCCTGCGCGCGGTCGGCTTCACCGCCGCCCGTCCCCTGTTCTCCAATCTGTCCCTGGTCATCGGCGAGGCCGACCGGATCGGCCTCGTGGCCGGCAACGGGGCCGGGAAGACCACCTTGCTCCGGTGCCTCCATGGCACGCTCGCGCCCAGTGCCGGCGCGATCACCCGCTCACGTGGCCTGCGGACCGCGCTCGTCGCGCAGGACCTGCCGGACCGGCTGCTGGCGCTCACCTTCGCGGAGGCGGTGCATCGCGCGCTCGCGCCGGAGGTGCGCGGCAGCGAGGGCTGGCGGGCGGATTGCGTGCTGGACGAGCTTGCGGTCCCGCCCGTGCTGCGGGAGCGGCCGGTGGCGGCGCTGAGCGGCGGGTGGCAACGCATCGTGCTGCTGGCCCGCGCGATGGTGCAGGACCCGGACCTGCTGCTGCTGGACGAGCCAACCAACCACCTGGACCTGGAGGCGATCGAGCGGCTCGAGACCTGGCTGACCGGCCCGGCGCGGCGGCTGCCGCTGGTGGTGGCGAGCCATGACCGCGCGTTCCTCGACCGCTGCACCAACCGGACGCTGTTCCTGCATCCGGACGGGTGTCGGCTCTACACGCAGCCCTACGGACGGGCGCGTGCCTTGCTGGAGGCGGACGCGACCGCGGAGGCGACCCGGCAGGCGCGGGATGCGAAGGAGGCGGCGCGGCTGCGCCGCAGCGCGCAGGAACTGCGCAACATCGGTATCAACAGCCGCAGCGATGCGGCGCAGGTGAAGTCGGCGCAGCTGGCCACCCGAGCGGATAGGCTGGAAGCGGGGTTGGAGCGCCGGTCTGGGGTGCGGCCGGGGGAGATCCGGCTCGTCGCGCGGGAGAGCCACGTCCCGCATCTGGTACGGCTCCAGGACGTGACGGTCACCACGCCGGCGGGCGCGCCGCTGATCCGCATCCCGCGCCTGGACATCGCGCGGGGGGACCGCGTCGTGCTGCGCGGGCGCAACGGGGTCGGCAAGTCCCTGCTGCTGCGGCTGCTGCTGCGTGCCGCGCAGGAGGACGTGCCGGGGATCCGCATCGGCGGGTCGGTGGTGGTGGGGTGGATCGACCAGCACATGGCCCAGCTTCCGCCGGACGCGACGCCGTTCGGCGTGGTCGCGGCGCAGGGGCGGCTGCCCGACCAGCGCGTGCGTGCGCTGCTCGCGGGGGCCGGGATCGCCGTGGAGCAGCAGCCGCGCCCGATCGACCGGCTCTCCCCGGGGCAGCGCGCGCGTCTCGGCCTGCTGGTGCTGCGGCTGCAGGCGCCGAACCTGTACCTGCTGGACGAGCCGACCAATCATCTCGACATCCCCGGCCAGGAGGCGCTGGAGCGCGAGCTCGCCGCGGGCGGCGCGACGTGCGTGCTGGTGTCGCACGACCGCCGCTTCGTGGAGGCGGTGGGCACGCGCTTCCTGCACATCGAGGGCGGGATGCTGCGGGAGGAGGATCAGGGCTGACCGGTGTGTGGCGGCAGCGAGATCGATCTGCCGCAACCATGATGCGGGACGCGGCCTACCCCACCAGCGTCCGCGCGATGGCGATGACGCGGTGCGCCTCGCTCCACAGCGCGTAGGGCTCCAGCGCATCCATCGGCGCCCAGGCGACCTCGCTCACGTCGGAGCCGGCGATCGGCTCGCCCGCCTCCCAGCGCGCCGCGAAGTCGAGGATCGTGTAGTGGAACTGGACCTGCCCGTCGGCATCGCGGCGGATCGTGTCCACATAGGCCGCGAAGTGCAGCGGGCCCACGGTCAGGCCGGTTTCTTCGGCGAGTTCGCGGCGGGCGGCGTCCTCACAGGTTTCGCCCAGATCTTGCGCGCCCCCCGGCAGCGTCCATGTGCCGACATTGGGCGGCTTGCCGCGGCGGCACAGCAGCACGTGGTCGCCGCGGATCACCACGATCCCGATGCCGACGAAGGGCCGTTTCGGATATTCGCGGTCGGTCACGGCTTGGCGGGAGCGGCCGGCGTCGCCTCCGAACCGGCAGCCGGGGCGGTGGCCGCGCGCGGCTGCCCGGATGAGGGTGGGGACGGTGCGCCGGCGTCTTTGCCGCCGCCCGCCTCCGCCGCCTCGGGCTTGGCCTCCAGATCGGCGAGCCGCGGCACCAGCGCCTTCTCCTTCCAACTGCCGAACTGGAACGTCCACCCGGCCAGACGGGACCGCAGCCGGTCGGCTTCGGCCTTGGCGGCGCCGTCGCCCGCGACCGCGAAGCGGACCCAGATATCCTTGTCACCCTGATACACGGTCGCCGTCAGCGCCAGCCCGTCCGTCGTGGTGAACACCGCTCGGCCGGATTCGGGCCCGACCGGCGCGGTGTCCGGCTGCACGTCCTGGAAGGCCAGCAGCTCGAGCGCGCGCGAGACGTCCTCGACGCGGTAGGATTCCAGCTTGCCGTGGTCGGCCGGCTTCACGACGGTGATCTTGTCCCCCTGGCGCGCCAGCTCGATCGTGTCCGCGCCATGCTGCGCCACCACCGTCGCGATCCGCGCGTGGTCGATGTTCATCACGTCCCGGTCGAACCACAGCGTGGGTTCGGCGTCGACCTGCAGGCTGCCCTCGGCAAGCCAGGTCTGGTCCTGGTCGGGCCGGCGCACGTAGACCTGGTCCGGCACGTTCCCCTGGGTGCGCACGCGGCGATGGCCCACGATCACGGCGACCAGCGGCTTGCCGGCGGAATCGAGCACGCGCAGCAGGTTCGAGTTGGAGGTCGGGCTGGCCGGATCCTCCACCCCGAGGCGCGGAAACTGCGCGGGGTCGCTGGTGCGCGGCTCGACCAGCCGCAACTCGGTCAGCGCCGTCAGCATGCCGCGCAGCTTCGGCTCCTGCACCCGGTAGCCGGCGCGGTCGGCGAGCCCCCAGGTGCCGTCCGGCCGCTTGTCGATCTCCATCGTCTTGCCCTGGTGCTCCACCTCGACCTTCGTCGCGTGCTGCAGCCGCGGCGCGAGATCGGGGAACATCAGCTTGCCGGCATCCACCGCGACCTGCTCGTGCGGGGTGGTGGCGACGCCGAAATACCAGCCGCCGGCCAGCGCGACGACGCCGCAGGCAACGAGGATGGCGAGCGTGCGGGTTCTCATGCGCGGGCCCTCGCGCGACGGCGCCGTCGCACCACGCCAAGGCCGATCGCGACCAGGCTGAGCACGGCGGGCACCAGGACGATGTCGAAGATCTGCAACTGCGTGCGCAGGCGGGAAATGTCGCGGTTCAGCTCGAGCTGCACCGCGCGCAGCTTCTGTCGCGTGTCCACGACGTCCTTGCGGGCGGCATCGATCGCGGCGCGCTGTTCGGGGGTGATGACGGCATCCGCCTTCTTGTCGTCGCCGCCGGAGCGCAGCGAGCGGAGCTGCTTCTCCACCTCGTCCAGATGCGCCTGCAGCGCCTGCTCGGTCTGGCGGAACCGCGCTTCGGCCTGGGCCTGCATCTCGTTCACCAGGACGAAGGGCCGGTTGGTGTCGCCGCGGGCGCGCAGCCCGATCAGCGCATCGCCGCCGGCGAGCGTGCCGACCAGGTTGGCGACGAACGGCCCGTTGTCGGAGAAGGGCGTTGCGGTCTGCTGGCCGAAGAAATCGGCGATCCGCACCCAGAACCGGTCGGCCAGGATGTCGGAATCCGCGACCACGACCATGTTGGCGGGCTGATCCGTCTGCGCCTTGTAGGCGGGGAAGTCGGCCGGCCGCGTCTTGCCCGCGGGTTCGGGCGGCGGGCCGGTGAAGGCGGATTTCAGCACTCCGTGCACGCGCGCGGCGATCACGCGCGGGCCGCCTTCGGGCTTGAAGCCGGCGAGCAGCTTGGCCGGGTCGGGCGTCTTCACCTGGTCGACGCCGATCACGGCGGACTGGTCGTCGCTCGACAGCAGCGGCGTGAAGTCGATCTTCGCGTCGGGCGCCTTCTGCAGGAAGCCTGCGGAGGCGACCGTGACCTGCTGCAGGTCGGCCGTGGCGGGGTCGTCGTGGTTCAGCCCGTCACGGATGTTGAACCAGGGCACGTAGCTGACCGCCTGCGGCCGCTCCCCGGTGCCGCGCACCCGCCAGGCACCGGTCAGGTCGCCGACCACCTTGGTCGGATCGAACCGGATGCCCCAGGCGTCGAACAGCTTCTTCAGGTCCGAGTGCGTGTCGGTCGGCGGCATGCCGCCCTGGGACTGGGTGGCGGCCAGCGCCTCGCTCCAGGGATCGACCATGACCATCAGCCGGCCGCCGCGCATCACGAACTGGTCGATCGCATACAGCGTCGCGTCGGACAGGTCCCGCGCCTCGGCCACCAGCAGAACCTGGACGTCGGGCGGGATCACCTGCGCGTCGGTCGCGATGGTGCGCACCTGGTTGGTCTGGCGCAGCAGCATGGAAGCGGCATAAGGCTGGCCCTGCGGTCCCTGGCCGCGCGTCATCATCAAGGTCCGCGGATCGCCGTCCAGCGGCAGCGACGACATCACCCCGATCACCGGGCGCTTCGGGTTGGACAGCTCGTAGACCAGCTTGGTCAGGTCGTATTCAAGGAACCGCTCCCGCTCCGGCTGGAAGAACGGGATGGTGCGCTCGTCATCCTCGAGATTGGTGCCGGCGAGGCCGAACCAGACCTGCACCCCGCCCTGGTCGAGCGGCACGCCCTGCAGCCCGTAGGCCATGGCGCGGTCCTCGGTGTCGCTGAACGGTTCGGGGTCGTAGAACTCGAGCTTGATCTTGCCGTTCGACAGCGCCGCGTAGTTCTGCAGCACCTCGCGCACATGGTCGGCGTAGCTGCCATAGACCGGCACCGTGGCACCCAGCTGCCGCGAGTAGAACAGCCGCAGCGTGATCGGCTCCTTCAGCTCCGACAGCACCTTCTTCGTGCCGGGCGAGAGCGTGTAGATCCGGTTCTGCGTGAGGTCGACATGGGTATTCGCGAGGCGGGCATCCGCGAACAGGTTGATGCCGATGACGATCGCGGCGACCGCGATGACGCCGATGACGGAGGTCCAGAGGCGGCGCATCAGTCGGCCTTCCGCTGCTCGACCAGCACCGTGTTCAGGTAGAGCCAGAACCCGATGAAGGTCGCGAAGAAGATCAGGTCACGCAGCGACACCACGCCACGGGTGAAGTCCTGGAACCGCTCGAGGATCGCGATGCGGCGCGCGATCGTCGCCAGGATCGGCGTGTTGCGGGACAGGAACTCGGTCACCAGCGGGTAGGAGGCGACGGCGAAGACGAAGCAGACCGCGACCGCGAGCACGAAGGCGATCACCTGGTTGCGTGTCGCGGCCGAGAGCGCGGAGCCGATCGCGAGGAAGGCGCCCGCGACCAGCAGCCCGCCGACATAGCCCGACGCGATCACGCCGTTGTCCGGGTTGCCCAGCAGGTTGACGGTGATGACGAAGGGGAAGGTCAGCGCGAGCGCGATGGCGCAGAACGCCCAGGCGGCAAGAAACTTCCCCAGCACCGCCTGGGTCTGCGTGATCGGCAGGGTCAGCAGCAGCTCGATCGTGCCGAGGCGCCGTTCCTCCGCCCAGAGCCGCATGGTGATCGCCGGGATCAGCAGCAGGAACACCCAGGGCAGGAAGGAGAAGAAGGGCTGCAGGTCGGCCTGGCCACGCTCGAAGAAGCTGCCGAGGTTGAAGGTGAGCGTGCCCTGCAGCACGAGGAAGATCACGATGAACACGGTCGCGACCGGGGTCGCGAAATAGGCGGCGAGTTCGCGGCCGGCGATCGTCAGGGTCGTGCGCATGGTCAGGCGGCGGCCGGGAGGGTGAGTTGGCGGAACACGTCGTCGAGCTTGCCCGAGGGGTGCCGCGCCTGCAGCGCCGCCGGCGTCTCGTCGGCGACCACGCGGCCGTTGGCAATGACGATGGCGCGCGTGCAGACCGCGTCCACCTCCTCCAGGATATGGGTGGAGATGACGATCGCCTTCTCGGCGCGCATGTCCTGGATCAGGGTGCGGACCTCGTGTTTCTGGTTCGGGTCGAGGCCGTCGGTCGGCTCGTCGAGCACGAGCACCGGCGGGTCGTGCAGCAGCGCCTGGGCGAGGCCGACGCGGCGCTTGAACCCCTTGGAGAGCGTTTCGACCGGCTGCAGCCGCACGCCGTCGAGCCGGGTCAGGCCGAGGGCGCGGTCGACGCGTTCGTCCAGCGTGTCGCCCCGGAAGCCGCGCACCTTGGCGCAGAAGCGCAGGAAGGCGGTGACGGTCATTTCCGGGTAGGTGGGCGCGCCTTCGGGCAGGAAGCCCAGGGCGCGGCGGGCGGCGACCGAGTTCATCTGCACGTCGTGGCCGCAGATGCGCGCGGTGCCCGCGGTCGGGATCATGAACCCGGCGAGCATGCGCATGGTGGTGGACTTGCCGGCCCCGTTCGGGCCGAGAAAGCCGAGGACTTCGCCGCGCGCGACCTGGAAGGACACGTCGTCCACGGCGGTGAAGGTGCCGAAGCGTTTGGTCAGGCCCTGGATCTCGATCAGAGCAGGCTCGATCCGGGCCGGCTGGCTGGCGGCAGACACGTTGCGCTCTCCCGTTCTCCCCCGTCGGCCGGGGGGAATAACGCAAACGGGAGGGGATGCAAGCCGCGTTGGGAGAGATGACAGAGGCTTAACGGGCGGGAGAGGCGGGAGGGGAGGGTGCGGTTTCCGGGTGGGGTCGCGTTCTTCGGCGCGTCCGCTTCGGCGGTGCGTCCGCTCCGCGGGGGCCGTGCTGGCGGCTGGAGCTTTGATTCAGCACAGAGTTGAGGCGAGTGAGGGAGGACACAGAGGGACCGGACGTCGTCGTGGTCGTTCGGGACGGGCGCGAGTCCGCGGTGCATCCGGTGCTTGTTCCGCCTTCGGCACGTACCGGCCGGCCACACACGGAAAGAGGCTGAAGGCGACCCCCGGGCGAGCGTGCACCGGCGCGAAGCGCGCAATGATCGATGCGTCGAGGCGCTTGCCGCCGCGTGCCGGAGCCCCGATCCGTGTGCCCGCGGGTGCGGGTGCGGGTGCGGGTGCGGGTGCGGGTGCGGTTGCGGGTGCCGCCGGACGCGCGCACGTCGCTGATCCTGGAGGGGCTCACTGGCCTTGGGCTGGTCTGGCTCTCTCCGTGTCCTCTCTCACTCGTCTTCAAACGATGGCCGGCCATCACGGTGGGCGGTGAGCTCCGGTGCGGCCACTCGCCTCCCACGCGTGTCGCGCCCGTCCGCTTTGGAGCGGCACCCGCACGGACGGGGCGCCGCCCGGGCTCAGCGCCGCAGGATCGAGCGGCCGGCGTAACGGGCTGCCGGGCCCAGCTCGCCCTCGATCCGGATCAGCTGGTTGTACTTCGCCGTGCGGTCGCTGCGGGCGAGGCTGCCGGTCTTGATCTGCCCGCAATTGGTGGCGACGGCGAGGTCGGCGATCGTGCTGTCCTCGGTCTCACCCGAACGATGCGACATCACCGCGGTCCAGCCGGCGCGATGCGCGAGCTCGACCGTCTCCAGCGTCTCGGACAGGGTGCCGATCTGGTTCACCTTCACCAGGATCGCGTTGGCGTTGCCGCCCTCGATGCCTCGGCGGAGGCGCTCCGGGTTGGTCACGAACAAATCGTCGCCCACGAGCTGCACGCGGTTGCCGATCGCCTGGGTCAGGATCTTCCAGGTCTCCCAGTCGTCCTCGGCGCAGCCATCCTCGATCGAGACGATCGGGTAGCGGCTGACCAGGTCCTCGTAGTAGCGGACCATGCCGGCGCCATCGAGCACCTTGCCCTCGCCTTCCAGGTGGTACTTGCCGTCCTTGAAGAACTCGGTGGAGGCGGGGTCGAGCGCGAAGGTGACGTCCTCACCCGGGCGGTAGCCGGCCTTCTCGCAGGCCTTGGCGATGAATCCCAGCGCCTCGTCGGCGGATTTCAGGTTGGGCGCGAAGCCGCCCTCGTCGCCGACATTCGTGTTGTGGCCGGCGTCGTGCAGGCCCTTCTTCAGCGCCTGGAAGATCTCAGAGCCCATGCGCACCGCGTCCGCAATCGTCGGCGCGGCGATCGGCTGGATCATGAATTCCTGGATGTCGATCGGGTTGTCCGCGTGCTTGCCGCCGTTGACGATGTTCATCATCGGCACGGGCAGGGTGCGGGCGAAGACGCCGCCGACATAGCGATACAGCGGCACGTCCAGGTCGGCCGCGGCGGCCTTCGCGACCGCGAGCGACACGCCCAGCATGGCGTTGGCGCCGAGCCGGGACTTGTTGGGGGTGCCGTCGAGGTCGATCATGATCTCGTCGATCTTGATCTGCTCGCTCGCCTCCATGCCGCTGATCGCGTCGAAGATCTCGCCTTCCACGTTGGCGACCGCCTGCTGCACGCCCTTGCCGCCGTAGCGGGACGTGTCGCCGTCGCGCAGCTCCACCGCCTCGTGCGCGCCGGTGGAGGCGCCGGAGGGGACGGCCGCGCGGCCGACGGCGCCGCTGTCGAGCATGACCTCGACCTCGACGGTGGGGTTGCCGCGGCTGTCGAGGATCTCGCGGGCGATGATGTCGGCGATGGCGGCCATAGGTGCCTCCGATGGGGTGTCCGTTGGGCGGGTGCCTAGCACCAAGCCGGCCGTCTCGCCAGCGGGCCGAACCGGCACCGACGCAACGTCGTCCGCGGGCGCTCCCACGTTATCCGCCGCCGCGCCAATGGCGTCCGCGGGCGCCCCCGCCGTCATCCGCGGGCCCCGACCCACGGCTGTCCGGTTCGTCACGCCCATTGGAATTGGGCCTGATCCTGGTCTCGGGATCTTGGTATTGGCTCCGGCAGATCGAGCAGGTCGCGAATGGTCCTTCGCTGCATGATGGCGACCCTGACG
>Ga0209915_1001435_pt1 | contig 33776 bp, 36 predicted proteins | sample ThiBiot_750_plan_FD_183952 | JGI IMG/M metagenome (GOLD analysis project Ga0209915, IMG submission 183952) | Wastewater bioreactor microbial communities from Cape Town, South Africa - Thiocy_cont_750_plan (SPAdes) | ecosystem: Engineered > Bioreactor > Thiocyanate-remediating > Anaerobic-Aerobic... | reverse complement strand
AGGTTATTCCAAAAGCAAATGTCGATGCAATTCGTAAGAAAAATGAAATGATTAAAATGAATTTAAATTTCGGTTTCTTTAGCAATAACTCAAACGATAACAGATTCATATGAAGATCAAGAACCAACACAACCAATGAAAGTTTGGAATGGAAATAATAATCGTATGTTATTGTTTGTCTTTTCGAATTCATAGAAAATGATTTTGTTTTGTAAATAGGACTTAGTCGAACAAGTTTAAAAAGTAAAACAAAATGAAACAAAATTATTATTCTGTTTTTCAATTGATTTTTAGATTCAGGTGAATCAACAATCAAAGAAAATGATGTTAGTTCAACATTTATTCCATCAGTCGAAAATTCGAACGGTGCAAATGATGATGATGATGATAGTAATGTAATCATTGGTAATTCAACATTACCACCATCAACCATTCCGTTAGTTATTGAATCGACACAAATAAATAATGATGATCAACTTGAAATTGTTTCTTCATCACAAACAAATCAAATTTCTGAAAATCATGACGAGAATACTGTTCAAATTGAAACGACAACAACAACAACAACAACAACTGAAGTTGAAATAACGGAAACACAAGCATATGATCTCGAACCATCGAACGAAAATCAAATTGCTGATACACAAGCATATGAACTTGAAGGCGAACCGGTTGTTACAGATCTTGTTGAAACAAAACGTGAAGAAATTCATCAGGTTGTTGTCAGTGGCGATACAATCATTGAACAAGTGACAACAAAAACAACAACAACAACAGCAGCAATTCTCACTGAAAATGACGATCAACCAGTAGTTGCTCAAACATTAGCTTATGATTTACAAGCAACAGAAAAGGAAGAAGAACCAGTAGCAGCAGAAATTGTTGAAACAACGAAAACAACAACAATGACTACGACAACGATGATTGAATTTGACGAACCACCAGCACAAACGTTAGCTTATGATCTACAATCGACTAATGAACAAATCAATCTTAATGAAACAGAACCAGCTGTTTGTGCTGATACACAAGCATATGATCTCAATGAACAAATTGCTGAAACATCACCAAGACCAGCATCGGAAACAATGGAAGTTGTACCTGTATCGAAATTAGTCGAACAATTAGAAGACATTGAAAATGCGCCAGAAGATACGACAAATACAAAACAACAAGTCAATGTTATTATTGATGAAGAAACGGTGAAAGAAGTAGCTAATGAAGTACAAATGGAAACAGATTCGGCCACAGTCGATACAAATCAACAAGAAACACTTATGGTAAAATATTTTCTTGAATAAAAAATCGATTTAATCAGTTTATTTTACGCGCCATAAATAGGAAGATGAAACACCGATTGATACAAACAAATCTCTCGATCAATCGGAACAGAAAACTGATGAATCCATTCGTAAGTTGATTATTTCGAATGTTGAATTTGCAAATCAATCGATGATTGAATTTTCTAGCATCATCAACGCTCGAAACCAGTGAAACTCAAGAAGAGGAACTCGAAGGTGAAGAAGCAGAAGAAGAAATCGATGAAACAACAGAAGAAACTGCTGATACTGCCACAAGTACAACTCGTGGTCAACGAGGTGTTCCTCGACGAGCTGTTCGTCGTGCTCGAGGCCGTCGTGCTGGCGCTCGTGTTGTTAGCACACGTTTACATGCTGGTCGTCGTAATGCTCCTATTCCGAAAACAAACAGCATCGAAGACAATAATGCAACATTAGAAGAAACAATTAACACAGAAGCTGAAGAATCACCGAAAAAAATTGCAACTCCAGTTGTTACTGAAGCTAAAACAACGCCTTCAACATCGACAGATTCGAATATTCGAGTTTCTGGTAAATTCAAGTTTCTATTTGAAATTCATTTCGTTTGTTTGCTCGATTAGCTCGAATCAAAGCTCGTGCTTCAACTGGCCGTAATCGTCAATTTCCATATACCGATGACTATGTTGATTTAGATAATCTTGAAAAACAAGCAAAAGCTACTGCTACTGCTACTGCTGCTGCTGCTACGCCTTCACCATCGACGACAGGACGTCGTTCGAATCGTGCCAGTGGTACTACTGCTCGTAGTTCCTCGACACCGTCGAAACGTATCAGTCTTCGTCAACAACCAATCGATGCCGCCGAAAGTCCGAAGGAAAAAGATTCGATCGAAAAAGTCAATGCCGATGTCTACGAACAAATGGATATGGGTGGTGAAAACGAACAACCTGATCTTTCACGACGATCAATCGGACGAAAACGTAAAAGTACAACACCGGTTGCATCGACAACAACGAAACGAACACGTCAATCAACAACTCCACAGGCCGCTGCCGATACAGGAGTTAGCACACGTCAAAAACAACCATCACCGCCAGTTACGCCAAAACGCGGTCGAAAATCAGCAAAAACGGCAACACCCGAAATTCAATCGACAACAGAAGAAGATCGACCTGTTCGCATTGCTCTTAGCAGTCATTTAGTAAAGATTTCTCTTGTTTTCCTCAGTATTTTCATTATAGAATTCTGCTTTTAGAATTTCGATCAAACTCATTTCGAAATCCTACGTCAATTAGGCTTTGAAATCATGGACGAGTCAAGTCCTGTCGATGCGCTCGTTGTCGATCGTATTCGACGTACGAAAAAGTTCTTCATGTGTCTCGCACGTGGTGCACATATTCTCTCTCCAACATGGATCGAAGCCATGATCAAAGAAAATCGTTACATTTCCTACGATAAATACTATCTCGAAGATACAACGGCCGAAACACGTTACGGTTTTCAATTACGTGAAAGTGTTCGTCTAGCTAAACAACGGCCGATATTCAAAGATTATAAATTCTTCTGCACGAAAGAAACATCGCCACCGTACGATGATTTGAAAGATATCGTTGAAGCTGCTGGCGGAAAATTTATCGAGAAAATTGTTAACATGAATAGACCAGGCAAAGATCTGATCTGTATTGTTGCACAAGCGCATAAAAGTGAATTCGAAGAGTTATTTAAGAAAGGCGTGCCAATCGTCAGCGAAGAATTCGCTCTAAGTGGAATATCGAAACAAAAATTAGATTTTGATGCGTATGTCATTGTTTTTTCTTTCAAGAAAAGAAATATTTTGATTTCATCGTTTCTAGATTTTCTTTATTTCAAACTGCAACCAAATCAATTGGAAAATAAATCTATTCTCAGTTGTATATAATCTATGTGTTGTTATTTTCTTCTTCTTCTTTTTTTTTGTTATACAAAAAACAAACTAAGCCAAGAAAATTCTATTCTATTCTCTTCTTTTTTTCTCATATGTATAGTTTATATTTTGTCATTGATTAGGTTCATCGATAGCATGAAATTTCTTTTTTCTTTTTCTTTTTTCGTTATATTTGTCATTAAGAAAACAAACCAAAAAATAGATCAGATGACAAAGATTAAACACAAAAATTTTTGTTCTTTCGTTTTCTTCTTCTGCTTCTTTGTTAAATAAATGATGATTATATAAAAAAAAATTGTCTCTTATCATAGGAAACACAACACAATAGAACGCATTTCTTTTCTTTTTTTTTTCTTCTATATTGCCTGTTTTGTCACAAGACAAACAAACTAAAATGGAAAATCTACCAGTTGAAGTAAGTCAATTCGAATATCTCTCTCGATTGTATCTGTTTTTGTTTTCTCTTAAAGATATTCGATATTTTATTAAATTATTTAACATTATCCGATTGGAAATGTCTTCGTCTAGTAAATCGAACGATTTATACTCGTATTTCATCATTAACATCCTACTCGCATATTTATCCAATAATTCTCTCTCCTAAATCTTCTCTTGGCATAACACTTCTTGACCAAACAAATTCGTTCGAGGGTATCGAATGTTTATCATTATCGAATTTGAATGCTAATGATTTAACTAAACTTCTTCGAACATCCGAATCATTTCAAGTTTGTTTAAAACAAATCTTAAATCTATCATTTACACATTCGACAACATTAATCGATTGTCGAATTCTATTCGAATTACTTTCGATTTGTCACTGTTTGGACAAACTTGATTTAAGTTATTTAAAATTTTTCTTCTTGTCAAATAATTTCTCGAAAAATAATAAAATTTTTCCGTCGATCAAACGTTTAAATTTAAATGGCAATGCACTCTTATCAGATTACGCATTTAACTATTTATTAACATCATTTCCTAATCTACAAGCATTACATCTATTAAATATTCCACTACGTTCATCAAGCAATGCATCTCAACAACGAACATTTCTAACATTCGAAAATCTTTTCAGTTACTTGCAAAAACATCACGAACGTTTCGAAGAATTAACTATTTCATTCGAACCGACATTACCATGTGACAGTCAAATTAAACGGCTTTTTTCGAGTATACCATTGAAATTAACATATTTTCATATTGATGGAACTTTATCAATATCAACATTACAACATTTTCTACTTCTATTAAATAATCATCTCGAAACATTGATTGTCGGCCGTTTAATACTCGATCATACGGGTTGTGAACCATTGTTTACTGCAATTAATCAATTTGCAACGAAACTAAAGAAATTATGTGTCTTTTTAAATGTACCATCGAAATTCACGACAACACAAGTACAAAAGAAACTTTTTCCACATATTGATCCAACTTGTGATATATCGTTATCATCGTTAGAATATTTACAAGATCTCGATATTCAAACATTACATCCACTAAATGAAAATGATTTAATCTATTTATTAAATAAAAATTTATTTCAATTGAAAAAATTAGCTCTACCAAGAAATACAACTGATGATGTTATTAAATCGATTGCCATTCAATCGTCATTTGCATCGAAATTAACACATCTAAACCTCAATTCGTGTTCATCGTTGTCCAATCGATCGATTTTATTTATTAATAAATATTGTCTTGCTCTCGAAGAATTACTGCTCAGTTCAAATATAAATATCAATGATTTTGCATTTATTGGCATATCAATATGTGGAATAGGCAAGTCAATTGAATGGCTCGATGAAACACTGATTAATCGGCATTTAATCGATGATGTACCAATATGGACGTATACGATAACACATCAAAATCTATGTAAATGTCAATTGCCTGAGTATATCTCGTCGGCATGTATCAAATTACGTTTGCGAGATTTTAATTTTGAATATGACGAATCGTCCGATCGAATACTTTCGTTATTAGTTGAACATAAGTTATTTGATGAATATTTTCCGTCGATTAATCAATTGAAACATTTGAAAACATTGAAACTTCGTGAATGTGTTCAAATAACAAATCGTTTATTTCGATTTGGTTTACGTTCATTATCGAATTTGAAATATCTCGATATGAATTCATGTGAAAAAATTAATGATAAAAATTTATCATTAATCGGACGAAATTGTCCGACGATTGAAACAATTGATATCAGTGGTTGTCATCGAATTAGTGAACAAGGCAAACAAATACTTAAAACTAATGCAAAACGTGTTAAAATCATCGAGTTTTAGAAGCTTTTTTTTGTCCTGTCTTTTTTTCTTCTTTGTTTTGTTCATTTACGACTTGTATAGAATGATGCCTTTATTTGATTTTAATCTTGCAATTTTAGACCAGAGAAAAATTCAATTCTTCAATTAAAATGGTTAAAGCCATCATAAGTAACGTTGCGGTTCACAATAATCCAGCGAAATTCTTATCCAATTATACGTTCGAAATTAAATTCGAATGTTTAGAACAACTCACACAAGGTTTGAGAGAAGATTTTTTTTAAAATAAAATTTCAAAATCGAATTTTGATTTCGAATTTAGAACTTGAATTTAAACTTGTTTATGTCGGTGATGCAAAAGAAGATAAACAAGATCAAGTACTTGATGTTGTTGTTATCGATGCTGTTGCACCGGGAACATATAAATTTGTCTTTGAAGTAATGCAAATTGTTTCTTTTGGTGAAAAATAAAAAAGTATTTTCGTTTTGTATTCAGGCACCACCACCTGATCCGAAGAAATTACCAAATGATAGTGATGTTGATGTGTCGGTTATTCTTCTATTAGCTTTGTATCGTAATCAGGAATTTGCACGTGTTGGTTATTATGTTTTTACGGAATACGATGATCCAGAATTACGAGAAAATCCACCGGTGAAAGTTGATTTTGAAAAGGTTTGATTGAAAATGTTAATTTATGAATTAATATCATTGTATTTTACAGTTAAATCGTAATATTGCAGTTGATGAACCACGTGTAACAACGTTTCCCATTATTTGGGATGAACAACAACCAACTGATCAACTTGTCTTTGCTGAATTAACTGATGAAGAAAAGAAATTAGCTGAAATGAATGAAGAACACGAAATCTGTCATGGTTTAGAAAATGTTAGTTGCGATAATGAAACGCCGAGTGAACCTAAAACAACCAACGAAATTGTTTCGACAACAGAAACCAAAATTACTGATGAAATTGTTCCAACGATTGAGCCAACCGGTGAACCAATAACATCAACTGAACCATCGAATACAATGGAATAAATAAAATGATCTATTTTTTTTCTGTTACATCAATTGTGCTGTTTGTATATTCTGTAAAGTTCTCCTAACTGTCAACTTCTCTTTCTACTTATTATTTTTTTTCATTGTTAACATCAAATGATAACAGAAGATAATCAAACAAGAGAAACAAAAATATATATATATACATAGACAACTCTGTATTCAATCTTTTCTTCCAGATCAATGTTTTCGTTGAGATTTGTTCGAATACCTTCCATTACGAACCTATCTTTCCGTTCGTATGCAGTTACTAAAACAGCAACAGGACCATCGGGTGCTGCATTAAAACTTGGTGGTGGTATTACGAGTAAGTCGAGTTAACAATCAGCAAAATATTTCAACACGATATTCACTTCATATAGAAAAAGGCGCAGTAGTAACAAGTACAACAACTATACAACAATATATCGAACCTGAAACAGATCCTGAAAAATTAGTTAAATATTGTTGTGGTTTAAATTATAAAAAAGATCAGCAACATATTGAAATCAAAGCTGATTCGGAATATCCTGAATGGTTATTTGGTTTAGAAAAATTAGATAAAATCGATCTTGAACAGTTAGATAAAGATACATGGGAATATTGGACAAGATATAATGAACAAGGCGAAGAATATCTTCGAATTGTTAATGAAAGACGTTTTCCCGAACGATATATACCGACTTGGCTGAAAGAATTACGACCGATCTATTAGAATTGAATAGGATGCTGAATTTAGTAGTAATGTTGTTTTTTTTTTGAATAAAGATAAAAACATACACGTACAAAAGCAGAAACAAACAAGCAAACAAACAAACGAAAGAAAAAGAAAAAACGTTTTTTTTTGTCTATGTACAATGCATATCACAGAGTTGCGCTGCTTTGATGGCTTTGCTCGAAAAAATGTTTCGAAAAACACAAATAAACATTAAATGAAAACAAAGAAACTAAATATGAATGTCTAGACAAATTGATATAATAATCCAGTTTGTTATTAAAATCAATTTCATTTCATGGACGGAATCATGGCGAGAAATTTTTGTTAAATTGTTTGAAACACACGCGAATACCAAGACAATAGACGACAAGCAGAAGAAAATGAAATAACAATAATTAAATCATTGATTTCCTCGATGAAATGAGGAAAAGAAATGATGGCTTAGATTACATACTTAAAATCTAAAAGAATAGAAATGCATCGTTTCAATTTTTCTAGATATATAAAGAAAATTTGACGATGAGGAAATAATTTAACTTCATGTGAAATCGTAGAGTGAGAGCGTTTTTCTCTTTTTGAAAAAAAAAGAGAATAAAAAAAAGGAGAGAAGAAGTGACACTTATCACGAGGAGTTCTTATGCAAATTGCTTATCGCATTCTTAGGTAATATCAGAAGATGAAGCAAGGTTTATCATTGTCACTCGACCTGCTATATGATTCACTCGGAAATTTGCTTTGTTAGTTTTGTCATCGATGCATTTTTATTACAAGCTTACCTGTTGCAATACCAAAAAAAAACAAAAGACAAAATGAAAGAAAAGAAAGAATAGACCGATGATTGTCCTGCCGGAACAGGTTGTGTATGCATGCTTTATGTATACTTCTTCAAATAGAAACTGATTCCTTGCGACACAACGATACGGTGCTAAGCAACTTTATATATACGTGGGCAGTAAGAAGAACGATGACGACGACAACGACAACGATAAAGTGTTTGAAGAAGGAACACTTGTAACTTTCTTTATTCTATCGCTTTTTTTTTGTTGTCTTGAAGTTTTAAAATTTTTCTCTCTTTCTCTCTTACCTATCAAGCATAGTGAAATTTCATAATGCAAGTGTATGTGTTTGACGAAGAGGAGAGAACGACTTTGTTAAGTAACAATGAATTTTACTTCGCCTGTCGGGCGCATTTTTTTCAAAAAAAAAAGAAGAAAACTACACGCTTGTCATATAGAAGAAAGAATAAACTTTTTTTTCCTCTTTTTTTCTTTTGAACTGGCAACAATATGAATATGTGATATAAAGTGAACTGAGAAAGAAAGAGAGATGAAGCGAGACTATCAACGGAACAGCACGTAGAGCACCAAAACGGAAGAAATAAATCGATTGTATACAAAATTTGCAGAATAGAAAAAGAAAGTTTCACGGATAGTTGATATTTCCGTGAAATTTGTTCGACAGTTTCTGGTTTCATGTCAATTTAAAAAAGATCAAGTTTTTTTTTCTTTCTGTTCACTGAGAATTTATTTGCAATATTTCCTTTGTGACAACATATGTGTTGAATGAAGAGGAAAAATATTTGTTAGACAGCTTATGCACGATGTTCAGTAATCCGATTAAAAACTCAATCATTGTTCATGCTAGATTTATTCATTGAAACTCTCTTCAAACGATTACATCAGAATGTTAATTATCGAATAGTTTCTCGAAGTGCTATTATTAAAATCAAACTAAAAGTGAAAATATTTGTTTGAGATATCTTTTGTTCTCGAGAACAAAGCAAATCCTATCTTAGGCACTTTTCTTGGACAAAAAGAAATAGTACTAAGTCAATATCGTCGATGTTAACCGTTCGTTCTCTCGTTTTTTTTGTCTTTGCATTTAAACAAAAGAATTTGTTTGTACAACTTGCACAATTTCGATTGACTTATTTGATCGAAATGAGATTGAAAGCGTCTGCCTACTATAATGTAACTAAACGCCATGAACAAGTACGTATTTTCTAATCAGATAAAATTCAAATGCAAATACAAAAACGTAATTAAGCCATTTTGGCGCTTAATACATTTCCTTCGAAGTGTTTCAAGGTAGTAAATAGAGAGATTCGCCTGATATCTGTGGTTTTTCATGTTATATATCGATTAACGTGAAACATGTCGAGTACAGCTAATGAAAGTGTAATAGAAAGTGGTGTTACTCCATCGCAATCAGAAATGACACCAGCAAGTAATGTTGTTATTTCAACTGTGAATGTACTTGGAGAACCAATAAATCAGGTTTCTTTTTTTCTTTCCTATTTCGATCTAAGCTCGTTGTTTTGCATGTTTCTATTTTGTTTTTTCGGATTCGATTGATTTGTATAATAATGATTATTTAATTAGAAATGGACATCGACATTACTTTTCTCGGTTTTTGTGGTTGTTCTTTGCACCAGTTTCGTCATGGGAGTCAATATTGGCGGTCCTAATCTTTACAATGGCGTATGATATGTGTTCAAATATTTAACTTAAACATTTTCGTTTGTTGTATTCTAGTTTATTGCTCCATGGGCACGTGGTTATCCATTTCCTTGTCAAAAGGACGGTAGTACACCGAAATGGATTGCAGAACATTGGTGGGGCTGTAATTTTGAGAACCTCGCAGTACCAAATATACTTCCAGCAACATCGGATAGTGACCGACTTAAAGAACGATTTTTTGATTCTATTCATACGGTTTTATTTGTCGTCGGTGGTTTTATTGGTGCTTACACAGGACAATTTTGGTATAAATGTTTATCAAGGTTAGTTCGTTTGTTTATTTGTTACTATTGAACATAAGAAATTCGAACAATAAATTTAGACGTAATGCTATATTTGCAAATATGCCATTTCAAATAGTTGCTTCGATATTGATGATTATTACTCTGTACATCTATCATGGTTATGAAACAAATGTTGATCAGAGTAAAATGGACGAAGCATTAACGACCAAGACTATTGCCATTATTCTACTCTATTTTTCTCGATTTCTTTCTGGATTTGCAGCTGGTAGAATCATAGTGATTGAATGTTTTTGGACAATGTTTCAAGATTTTCTTTAGGTATGTGCTGTGTCGTAGCAACATCTTATTTAAATGAGATCAGTCCTCGAGCACTTCGAGGTATTGTTGGTTCATGTCATCAACTTGCCATTGTTATTGGCATTCTTGTCGGACAGATTGTTGCTTTGCCATGGATATTAGGACGGCATAGGTTCGATGATAATTTATTATCCATCGACAGAAAAATGACTTAGTCTTTTTTCAGTGCTTGGAATTGGGGTATGGCATGGGTTGGTTTATTTCCACTAATCGGCTGTGTATTGATCTGGATGTTGCCCGAAAGTCCTCGATGGCTTGTACAAGAACAAAAACAAAATGAAGCTGCACAATCATTACGTCGTTTACGACAGAGTAATGATATCGAAGCTGAATTGGTCGAAATTCAACAAGAAGAAACAGCAGAAACAAAACAAGATTTAACCATCATTCAAGTACTTTCATCAAAAGAATTTCGATGGCCGTTAATTACAAGTTTAGTATTAAATGCTGTACAACAATTAAGTGGAATTAATGCTGTAAAAAACAAAAAAAAAATCATTTAATTTTCTTATTCAATATAAATTTCTTCTTGTTAATCATTAGGTATTCTTCTATTCGAACGAAATGTTCAGTAGTGCTGGCCTTCGTGAAGAAAAAGTTCTCTGGGCTATAATAGCTACAGGTGTCATCAATCTTCTTGCGACATTAGTGGCACTTAAACTCGTTGAAGCATTAGGTCGTCGTCCGTTAATTATTTGGCCATTAGCTGCAATTATTGTTATCATGATTGGTTTAACAATAACAATCGTTCTAAATGTAAGATCGATTTTCTGACCGTGTTTTTTTTGCTTCTAAAAACTAAAATATTCAACTATTTTTAAGGCGAAAAATCAAGAAAAGGATAAAGCAACTCTGGCTATTATTTCTATTGTATTAATTATTCTGTTTATCATTGTATTTGCCGTTGGTCTTGGACCAATTCCTTATATCTATTCCAATGAAGTCTATTCTGTTGAAGCACGTGCTGCTGGACTTTCATTAGCAATGTTTGCCGTACGTTCAAATTCTTGTTTGAATTTGAAATAGAAAAAGAAAAAAATTTTTCTTCTTCACCTAGAATTGGTTTTGCAATTTTTTGGTCACTCTATTCTACTTACCACTTCAAGCACTTATTGGTGGTTTTGTTTTTCTGGTTTTCTGCGTCATGGTTGCACTGGCATTTGTTCTACTTTTCATTAAAGTAAAATTAGAAAATCTATGTGTCAATTTCATAGAATTGCATGTTTTGTTTTAGATGCCCGAAACAAAAAATAAGAAATTACCAGAAATTCAAGCATTTTGGAAATAGAAAGACAAATGATTAAACATAATCAAAATATCCTCTTGATTTTCTTTTACCTAATAAACACATATCTAATATGTTCTCCTAAGGAAAAGAAATACTACATTTGACCTTGTTACTTATTGAACTCTTCATTGAAGTAGTCATATGAGGAGAAGAAGTAGTAGCACTCAAAAGTTCTTGTATATCAACGAATCTTGTAGTTTCAATTCTGAGTTGGACTGAAATTGAACGAAATAATTGTTCGTACGATTAGATTTTGCGTAATATTGATAGATACGAATTTAATACAAGCACAGACGAAGTCATTGAAAAAGTCAATCAATAATTAAGATAAAAAATAGAGTTATTATAGTGTATATATAACGACTATTTCGATTTTGTTTGATGAATAGTATACCATTCCTCATCATTCATGTTGAACAAAAGCCGATAAAATTACGTCTAGTGATATCTGAACAAAAGGTATCGATATACGATACATGACGAGAGAAAAAATCAAGAGATGAACTCTAAGTCGATTGAAAATATATTCTGCATATACGTATATGTACGAGCATTTTCAAACTTGTCATTCTTGATTGAAGTTAATTTTTACCTTGTTCATCAGTTTTTCTATCGCACTTAGTCAATCTGCAAGGTCTTCGTATCTCTATCGATAAAGACACATACGTACGTGTATGTCTACATCGAATTTGTTTTCAATCGTGAGATAAAAATCCAAATGCATATATACTCTAAATGACAGATGGCAATCACTCGTCATTCGATAAGGATTTCAGTTTTCATTCTTCTATTTTGTCGTAATTATTTTCAAGGTACTCATGTAGACATAACCTTAAAATCGTTCACTTTCAAAATAATTTCGAGTTTTCTTTAATCATTGATGATTGTATTTCTTGTTAAAGTGTCTTAATCATTCTTTAAAAAAGACTTGATCTAGAAAAAGGAAAAAAAATTGCATGTCGTGTAGTTTAGCTTTAAAAGTTTATTCACTTTCTCTCCTCTCTCTCGTTTTCTTTTCAGAACATGACCAGTTCACCGCCTTAGGTTCTCTTTCTCTTTCTCTATCTACTAGTGTGTGTCGATTTCTTTTTTTCTTCTTCACTTCTCGATCGAGCATGTGTTGTTTGCGTAATACTAAACTTCTTTTCTATCACCGACCGATTTACTTATTGAGTCTCATAAAAATTACATTGCCATTCAACACATGCAACGCTAACATAATCGATAGTTGGCTTTAAATACGGTATACTTGATTGTTTTTTTTTTCAATTACTGACAAAGTCGTGCGTATGAAACGATAAATAACTTTCATATGTGAAAAATATATGAGACAAATGTCGTTCGAATAAAACAACATCGGACAAGAAAGTTTCTATTTGTTTGTCTGTTTGTCGTGACAAGACACACACACACACACACACACACAAAGGTAATTGTATCCCTTTGTCTGAATAGTACCATCAATTAGACGTTAAAGGTACATGTATACATTGCTGTTTTTTTCCTTCTTTTTTGTAAAATACGAATTGCGTTTGATGACATATTACACCTAATACACAGATTTCATACATAATAAATACGCTTAGGATCTTTCTTCTTTTTTTTATTATGTCAGAAGACAACAGAATGGAAATGGAGAGATTTCTTTTTTTCGTTTATGTCTTTTGAAATATGTGTCCTTTTTTATGTATATGAGAGAAGGTTAGTATTAAGATAAAGACAAAGCGTTATGTTATGACCTTCTCGATTTTCAAAGTTAAGCTCGCCATTGATGACGAAAATCCGAGAAAAATAAAGTTATACAACTGAATAAAATAGCACTTTCTTTAGTCATTCAGTTGCAAAGCGAATCGTTTTATATTATCTGAGATTTCTTCTCAGAAGACTTAGTCATCGATTTAAACTGACGCGACACTAGTTTCTCGATGATTTATTTAATTCCATTTTACCTTGATAGTTAATACATACGTTATGTACACCTTTACTTTGTCTTGAGTCTTAACACACAAAAAAAAATATGAAGAAAATATAACTAACCTTCCACTTCTGCTTCTCGTGTAGGTTTTTTTTATTTAAAATTATAATCCGTTGAATACTTTCGAATATGAATAGAATTTAACTTTACTATGAGTCATTTACGTTTCGATTGCGATTCATGTAGACGATTGATTCTTTTCGAAGCCTTATCTATCTCTTCTGACACGTCGTCTTTGTTCATTTGTTTTTAATCGATATGTTCTTGTCTGTAGTTCTGTTCTTCACACCAAATTCAATTGTTTTTACAATAATGTGTATACACACACGTTTGTACTCCATCGAGCATTTGTATATATATATATATATCGTCATTTTATCTGCTCTTACTTTGGCATATTCATATGTCTGTATGTATAAACAATTGACGTTAGTATTCAAAGCAAACATATGCAAGTGCCCTTCTAGACAACGTTCTTTCTTTCGTTTTTTTTGTTATCCTTTCTTGAGCTTGTTGTCATGCACGTGAAAACAGAACGACGAACGAACGAACAAATTCAATTGATATGAATTCGTATGTTTTTGTTTGATCACACATACGTATATATCATGAGAAAAGATTATGCGCCTTCATTTGTCTCGAATTTGATGTATGTAGGTAGACGAGTTTATACTTGTAAGAAGTGTTAACATAAAGTTATTTACTGGACATGAGACAAGGTTGAAATTAATCATTAATTGAATATGAGCAAACGATGACTTTCTTTCTTTCGTTTTTTTATGTTCATTTGTCAAATAGCTGTGATTCGATATGCGAGAATTGCATATTTATTCTTCTAGTGACGACAGATTCTAATTAGATATTCGTTTTTTTATTCTTATTCAGGAATCTAACCTTGTAGGTTCTCATTTATTCAATTAAGTTCATTTTGTTTTTCATTTTTCTTTCGAATATGTTGAGTCTACTCTATGTGTCTATGTGCATTATGTGGCTTTCGAAATCGATTAGTAACGTGATGTGATAGTTTTTGTTGATGATATAGAGAAGAGAAAAGACATGACTTTGAGGGTTCAGTTCTGTGGATTGTTTGATCACACAGCTGTGTACGTTCTGTATGTCCTAGTCAATGAGAATTCTATTCGTTGCTTTGCAAGCTGACTCATATGTAAATTCAAGTTGACGACGGACTGTATTAGACACAATATGCATCTTCGTTGTGAGTTTCTGCTTATAGAGTATTTTATTTATTCAAAACTAATCCGATTTTATTCGTAGACTGATTTTGTTTCTAACCACTCAAGATTTAGACAGTAAAATATTTGAGTATTTTTTTCTTGCTTCGTGCTGTATTTTAAAATGAAGTTTGATACACGAAAATAAATATTATTTATTAAAAAAGCTGCATCCAATTTTTCTTCTTCTTCTTCTTCTTCTTCTCATAGTAGTTTTATTTCACTAGAATCGACGTACGTTTCCTCATAAAAGTGTTAAATGAATCAAATTTGACTTGCACTTTTTCTTCTCTATTGGTTACTCTTACTTGAACTCGGCTCGTGATTACGGTAACTATATATAATCTTCTTCATCTTTTTCCTATTCATTTTTTTCTACGTGTATCTAAGAGGAAATGAGCAAGACAGATGTCTTTACACTGGAATTCTTCGGGCGAGTTTCCAATGTGTGTGTGTATAAGTGTTTGTTCGTATGTGTATGTTTACAAAGGAGAAAAGAAGAAGAGAAAAAAGTAAGAATTGTTGTAGTTCATCATTCTCATGTTGAACATATATATGCATGCGTAATAACGAGTCGAATACTGTTTGTCGATTTCCTATTGACACAACAGTCGAAAGAAATGTGAGAGAATGAATGAATGAATAAGTGAGTAAAACATCATAAAAGACGAAGGAGTTATAAAAGAGTAAGTGATATTTCACCTATGATTCATTCAATCATTCTTTCTTGTTTGAGTAATTGACGAACAGCACTAGTTATATCTTTTTTTATCGGATCTTACCTTGAGTGCGTGGGTGAATTTGGTCTTTATTTTTTTTTCTTCTTTCGTTATGTACTCTCTCATCCTGCGACGTATATAAATATACGTATGTACATGCCCACACAACGTATTCATTTTCAGATCAATTAAAAAAACAGCATTCAATGGCTCTTTTCTATGTTGGTTATTTATTTGCTGTTACTAGTACAGTAGCATTTATTGTTGCAATTCTAACACCGAAATGGATTTATCCAAATAATTCGCCTGTTACAGCAGCTTCTCCATCATCTCCAAGTGAATCGAATTATCGTGGAATTTTCTATGTTGATCAAGGATTTGCTAATGGAACTTGCCGAGATTGGATTTTAACATATAAAAGTTCAGTAGATTCTTGTCGACCAAGTACGTACAGAAAATTGAGTGAAATCAAATCGATAGAAATATTCATTTTCGAATCTATCTAGCCTATGCTGTTGCTTGTGCATCATTGGCAATTATTGCATCGTCTCTTTCGATCATTCTTCTTTGGCTTGCAGGCGGTTATCTTTATGTTCGTCGTCGACGTCTTGCTCCTCATTTCGTTTCCGTTTTAGCTTTATTAACATTATTTATCTGTAAGTATTCATTATCATTTGTCTCGATTGATTCTCATATTTGAAATTTGTAGTCTTTACGAGTGCAGTTATTTGGGTTGTCATGATTACAATGAATCGTGATTCAAATTCTCAAATACGTCGTGAAAATATCGGCTTTTCGACATGGATTGCAGTTGGTGCGAGTGGTGGTTATTTGCTTACATTTATCTTATTCGTTCTTTATCGTATTGATCTTGGCCATCGAAGGTATCTCAAAGAAGTCGACATGTATTCGCGTCGTTTCTAGATACATATTTAAATCTCTAGAAATATTTTGTATATATATATATATGCACTCTTTCGTGTCATAATAATTTCTTTGCTCGAAATCTATGTTTGCATGACCCCTTTGTGTATGTTCATTTCTTTCTCTTCATTCTTCCATCAAAATTAAAGATTTATAAAACTAGAATTCTATATCTACTATATTATACGATTTATGCATGAGAATCATAAACGCAACTAACTAACGAACGACGAGAGAGATAAAGAGGAAAAGGCGGTGTAGTAAAAAGATTAATGAAAACTACAGATTAAATTCATATATCCCCGTGAAAACATCAACTTGTGATACGTATGTATGTATATACTTGCATCCCTTTATTTGCTTACTTTGTCCTATCACAGTTGACTGTCAAAAGAAAAGAGATAGAGAGAGAAAAAAATCTTCTACGTATATATATATATATATATACTACAATTATGTTGACTAGTAACAAAGAAGAAGAACAAGGAAAAAAGTCGACAATAAATATTGAATTTAGGCTCGTCTCTTTTTCTTCTTTTAAAAATCTTGATTGATTATGATTACACATATACTGCTAACAAGATAAAAACAAAACATTGCCTTTTTTCTTTTGTTTTTTTGCTCTCGTACATTCTGTCCTTTTTTTAGTTCATCTCACGATCTATATTCAGCATAACCATTTAATAACGCTTCTCTACTTCTAACTTGCTTATTCACAATTCAATCAAGTTTTAATATTAATGCTACTACTTATTAATGCTTTGGTTTGTTTCTCCTCTTTAACCACATAAGTACATTGCTGTTCGATCAAACATTTTATTTCGCTTTCTTTTGTAATAGATCTTTTTTTTTTCTTGTTGTGATCGATTTTTTACTATGTACAAATATGCGTTGTTTGTTTTTGTTGTTCAATGGATTTTACGTTTTCAATATTTGTTCATTATAAATATTTCGACAAATTGCATTGACTTCTAATCGTTGATTATTTTCAGCATAGAGCAAGGACAAATAATACTAATACTAACAATAATGCCAGTATTCGAATTTCAGACTTACATATTTGTACTTGTACTTAATGTGCATGATAGAATTATTGAAAAAATATTTACGTAGAAATATGAAGAGAACGATTATATCTTTTTCTATCAAGATACTTGAAATGTGCTTTCAGTAATTCGATTCATCGAAAGAAAAAGATTCTTTTTTTATTTTTGTCATCAATGTACTTATCACTTAATCAGAATAAATCTGCATGAAGCTTCTTAACTTAAGACGCGATCGTATTCAAATGGAGAAAATGAAATTAATTGAGTTTGATTATTAGTTACGTTTTAGATTTTGAGTTCGTTGAAAAGCTAAACTCAAGCTGTGAATGTTTTTTCTTCTCAATTATTACATATTTATTAAGTTCTAATCTTTAGCCGAAAAAAAAGAGTAAATACTTGAAATGCAATTATGAACATTGATAAATAACATAGAAATATCCTCAACTCACTCACTCACTCACACACACACACATGAAAATATAACTAACAAAAACGAAATAAGAAATCGAAAAAGAACGATATGGTGATACATTTACAAATAATGTAAGAGACATGAAATAAAAAAAGAAAGAACAATGAAAGAACCAGACCGTATCACAAGAACGAAGAGTGTGGGGTAATTATAAACAAAAGCAAAACAACGGGATGTTTTCCTGATTTCATATGAGTAGTGTTTGTTTTTTGTTTTGAGTACAGACACATTGGATTGTACTGAATTGATTACTAACATTTACTATTATACATATATGTTCAAGTTAGTTGAATGTCTAGAATACATATAAAAATATCAAACTCATGCTTATAGATACTCTTGAATATTCAATTGAACTAAATGATCAATTGTAAACAATGTATCATCATCACTGGATTCGGAAGATGAATTATCTGACTTAATTAATGGATAATCACGAGCAATTTGAGCATACAATTGATAATCCTTGGTAAAAGAAAAACAGACAGATCTTATTTGACGAAAATTGAACAAAACCAATACCCAAACGAATATTTCATCAGAAATCGGTGTATCAAGCCATGGTGAAGTTGGAATCGATGAATTTGTTGATGGATCAACTTCATCATTATATCCACTATCAAGATCACAATCATGATCTTCAATTTCGGTTATATGACTTGATGAAGCAGTGTAAGACGACGGTGGTGATAATGATGATGATGAAATTTGAGATTGATGAATTTCTACTGAATTTGTTGTCGGATTAATCGGTTCAGTTGGTGCTAATCGAAAGAGAAGAAAAAAGTATCAACAATCATAAGTTCACATCAAATCAAATCTCTATCTACTTGATTTATTTTGAATTTTTCGTCGATGACCAATTGTTCCAACACGTGTTGGTGATTTAGATAATGTTGATATATGACTTATTGCATGATGATGATAATGTCCTCCTCGATGTGTTGAATAATCAACAGCTCGAATAGGTGGAATATTATAACGAGCTAATAAACACGAAAAATAAAACAAAAGAAAAGAAGAAAAAATAACAACGGATTTACTTATTGAACGACATTCATTCGAATTATTTGCTGATCGCCATGTTGTTGTTGTAGCAGCGAATTCGACTTTAATACAACGTCCTTTAAGTGTAATACCATGTGTTGCATCTAACGCATGTCGAGCATCTTCAGCATGAAGAAAACGAACAAAACCGAATGATTCATGAAATTTTGCACATTCTTCTAATGGTCCAAATGTTGAATACATAACCCATAGATCTTCTTGAGTTATTCGACGTACAAGATTACCAATAAATAATTTTCGATCAGCCATTTTTTGATTTTCTTTTTCAAAGATAAGATTGTTTCGATCGTCGTAACCGTCGCCTCAACTAGGGAATGACTGATTCAAATTATTCGATCGACACGTTACACCTTCTTTTCTTTCTATATATCTATCTATCTCTCTCTCTCTTTTTTTCGTTCTTCAGATAACCATTGTCTATTCATCTTGCAAACAAAAAACGAAAACATCAGTCACCAATGAACATAAAATACCTAGATCTATCTATACAGTACATTCTTTAAACGAACATGTAGTCTATCGATCGATGTTTTATTCACAACAGATGGCAATATACATCGTAGCATGTATTCAATCATTTATTCGATGATTATATTCCATAATGTTTGTTATATGACGATAATTTCATTTAATCTTTTACTGACTTCTTGTTTTTCTTGTTCTCTTTCGTACGTATGTGAACTATTTTCAAATAGATAAAGAAATCTCACATGAATGATTGTAGAGTCTGCGGAATATTTAATGTCGTTTCCTAGTATACAGAAAATACCTTTCCGTTTCATTCTCTGTCAATTGTGTACTTCCGATTCTAAGCCATTTCTTTATTGAAAAGCATCTATAAACGTTCATTGTCAATCATCGACATATGACTGTAGGTAATCTATCAAAGGAATTGATGTGTCCTTCTCTCAGGACATTTTCTTCTTCTTCTTCTTCTTCTTTTTTTTGGTAATTTACCCAATAGTTCACAATTAAAAATAAAATATTGTGAATCATTCTCTACACAACATATAATTACATTATACTATTTTTTCAAAGAAATGAAACTAATTCATATATGTTGATCTTTCTTGTGATATTGTTAAACGTAGTAAAATGATCTTATTTATCAGATTACAATAGACAAGACTAGACGAAAAAAAAAGTAATTTTTACTCTCGAATTTCTGAAGTATTTTATGCAAAGTTTCATAGTCATATTTCGTATTCAATCAACGCTGTGATATACATATTATATGTTAAAATCGTTTTTAAATTTTTAATGTTGTTCAAGTTTGTTATGTAAAAATGAACTATATCGGCTAGAATAAAAGACTACGAGTCAATACCAATGAAATCGTTCCTTTTTTTTCCTCTTTCATGCTGACCTTTATATTCAAACAACGGTTGAACGAAGAAAAGAAGGAACATGCTATTTATTCTCAACATCCGGCCAGATGTTTAAAATTCAATGGAGAAAAAGAGCGTTTTTTAAATATTTCAACAAGTCTTCAGATTATGTTTCTCTCTCTCTCTCTCGTTCTCACTCTCTTTTTCTTTTATCTCCAATCATTCTTCTTCTACATAAAACTACTGTTCTACTATTATTACTAATTCTTGTCGTCGGAAAATGACAGGACAAGGAGGAATTACGTGATATGATTATGAAAGTAAATGGATAGAAAGAAGGAAATAGAGAAAGAGAGAGAGAAAGAGAAAACGAGAGAAAATGACGTTTGATGACATTGGGACAACAAGGCGACAAAAAAAAGTGAGAAAGAGAAAAAGTGCTGATGTTAAGGAACTTCATTTTCTCAATTTGAGCAAAAAAAAAGAAGAACAAGACGCAATATGTCGTTGGCTCTACACGGGCATCATGTATTAATAATCGCTACATTAGCGTTTGCAGCAGCTGTTCTCACACCAAACTGGTTCACAGCTAAAACTGGTACGAAAATCAATGTTTTTCAAATCTGTCCAAATTCTTCGATATCAAATGAATGTCAATGGATTTTCTCTCGTTTACCTGATAATTCAACATCATCAATCGGAGGTAAATGATTATAAAAAAGCAACTATTTAATCATAAATTGATTTTTATTTCAAGTTAAAATCTTATATCCAACTCTAGCTGCTTCATTTGCAATTGTATGTGCTGGTTTTAGTTTACTAGCTTTACTACTTGGCTCTTGGTTTATCAAAAAACATGCCAATGAAGATGATTCAAAATGTTTAATTATTACAACTACTTTGATAACATTCTTTGCCTGTAAGTTTTATCCCAATAGACTATTTAGTTTCTATATTTTATTGATCATTTTTGTTTTTGTATCTAAATTTCAGTTTTATTCTCCTGTGGAGTATGGTCAGTAATGTTAACGGCTAATTTACAACACGATTTTGGTTCGAAAAATATCGATTTACAAGAACTTGATTTTTCATTTTGGATTAATATTGGATCGTCTGCTGCATATCTTTATTCTCTCTTCATTTATCTCATTGCTATTTGTCAAAATTAAGAAATATATTAAATATGGACTCGAGAAATATCCGTCCAATATGATAAACTTTATAAACATTTCAATAATTTTTCTTCTTTTTCAATTTTCTTTTGTTCTGTTTCGTACGCTTTTAACATTTTAATGAGATCTGTATATTTGATTGTGAAACAACATATAAACATGCAATACATATAATAAATTCTCGAATATTTTCTCTCATTTTTTCGAGTTAATCGAGATGATTAATGAAATGATTTTTCAATGATTATTAGTCATAGCAGTAAAATGAAACGAAACACAAACGAAAAAGGCGAATGAAAAATTCAATTCAAGTTTAAAAATGATTTCTCGGTGGATCATAATCTCGTTCCATTTTATTTCCACGTCGACGAATTGTACAATACGAGATAATGATTGTTATAAATGACATCAAGTAACCACCTGATGCGCCAACAGCTAACCACATTGGCCATTCAAACATAAAACGATTTATTGAAACGCCAAGTCGAGCAGTTTCAGAGATGAGTAAAATCCAAACAACCAATGATGTACAAACTAAATAAGAAATAGATTTTGTTTTTTTTCGAATCTGTATAAGTGACTTACAAGCAAGAAAAACTTCCAGACCGATCAAGAAAAGAAAACATAATGTTCGATTTGTTCGTCGTCGTACATGAAAATATATGCCCGAAAACCAAATGGCAATAATACTCAGACTAGCACAAGCGATTGCTAACGCTGCACAGGCAATAGCAAATTCTATATAAATATTCAAATAATAAATATATTGATCAAAATAATGTTCCGTTGTTTTTTTTCTCATAAAAATATATAGTTCATCTATCACTCAGATTACATCAAAAATATTTGAAATATTATTTTTCTTGGTAAATAATATCAAAAAAAAGGACAAGTATTTGACAAGTATATGATGGCACAAAAACAAAATACTCACCATACATCCATTTGTTCGAGTCTGTTGACGATGTCTGATCAATGATTGATACGCATTGTGTTGTTTTGTATGTACTATTGCTTGGAAGTAAATCACAAACAAAGAATATACCACGTTGAATGGTATAATCAGTTGCAGAAAGTGTTTTCTCAAATGACAACCAATTAGGAGTTAAAATCGCTAAGAGAAAAGCAAAACTCGCTGCAACAAGCCAACCGAAAGCGATAAGGAAGAACATGCTTCTTGATACTTTTGTATTATGGTTAAATCTGCGCGATTATATGACGTCTATGTTGTTTTTGAATTAGTACGAATAATGTAACAGTCAACTTTCTTCGTTTTTTCTTTCGTTTGCTTTTATATTAAATCAATGCAATGACTGTTGAAAAAAAAAGCTCTACTCTCTGCCATCAAACTTTGTAATAAAGTACAAAGAAAAAAAAAAGAAATATGTCGTGGGAAGAGAAGGAATTCTTCGCCATCGTCTTTTCTTTTCTTTCTGTCTCTCTCTCTCTCTCTCTCCTTTTTATATTTGATATGTTTAGTTTATAATGCCGGTGAACAAGTTTCGTAATACTATTTCATGATCAGAAATAGTGTGAAAGTGGCACAATACACATTCTTTTTCTCAATTGCTTCAACTAAGTCGTATTTTATATCAATCTTTTACCGAGTGTTCTGTTCAACAACATATGAGCGTGTTCAACGCAATCGATCTATTTCTTTTTTTCTCTCTTTCGTGAGAGAATATATGTGTATATGTATACATAAGACCAATTATTATTTTAAACTTTTTCAAGAAAAGAAAAAAGCAATTATATGATTTCAGCAATTACCCCAAATACGTACACATTGCATAGAACACGGGATCAGATTTTGTTAATTTGATATATTGAAATCAATAGAAAAAGGAGAAAATAAAAATATATTTTACAATTCATCATTATTAATACAAGAAAAAAGAATGCAAGTTCGAAGAAGAAGAAATTGAATTACGTATTGAACTGTCTTTTAAGGTTTCCACCTAGATTCGATTTATTTTTTTTACATTTGTTCTATAAGGAGAAAATTTTTATTGAACTTTAACAAATCTTTTCTTTTTTTTTCTTGAATTAATAATTAGCTGTCAAATTTTTACGATGAAATGAAATGAATTCTGCATGATAACGAAAGTAAATGTCCCTGAATTACAAATTTGCATTTTCAACATAAGAAAACGACGATAGTATCGAAGCCTAGATTATTTAGTAAACATAGAATCATGTGGAAGATTTCATCAGTATCTCTCGTCTTTTGTTAACATTCGATAGAAAAGAAAATGTAGAAATAAATAGCCTTTCATTATTAAATCGTCCTTCTCTTTTCTGTTTATTTCGTGTTCGATAAACGTTCTCTAGTCGATTGTTTAACGATGATTTTGAATCATCAGTATATTCATTTATCTTCGTTGATTTTACTTATCATTGTAGGCTAAATTTATTTATTCTTCGAAATTTATAATAAAATTAATAAATTTTTATTTGATTAGTTTGTTTCTTCAACAACATCGAAAGCATTCTGCAGTAATTTAACATCGGTCGATGATAAAGATAAACCGTGTTTTCTTGAACCACCAGTACGTAATCCTTTGCACTTACGTACATCAGGCAATAGTTTAGTTTTGCCTTGTCATGTTGCTCGTTCGAAACGTAAGATACACGAGATGTTTTCTGTTGTTTTTTTTTCAAATTAGAAATGCATTTCTATTATTCTTTCAAGATGCAACAATTGAATGGTGGTATCAAGATTTTCAAAAAACGGTTAGCTTCAAAATCTATCCTGTTTTTCCACCTGTACGCCCGACTGCTCATCGTTTCATGACAAGCGTTTTACCAACATCACAAAACGCTAATGAAACAGATATTATCGATGTTTCAATTCTTTTACGACATATTAATGTCGACGATAAAGGCATCTATCGATGTGTCATTCGTTCATGGTCATCTGATCGTTTCAGAAATATGGACGATAATCCACACAAGGAAGTGACCTATCTACCAGCACTTACTTATCATGTTCATTCAACCGGTTCGAATAGAAATTTAGAAAAAAACAGACGAATAGTTCAAGTTGACAAATATTTTCTAATTTGTTCATAGGTCCTCGTCTTTGTCAACAAAGTCTCGGTTCATTACCTTGCTTTGCAAGCATGATCACTAGTTCACCAACAATTATTGATGCATATCAAACGACATTTCTTCAATGTGTTGTACGCACTGCGAACCGTAAGAGAATTACTTTTTTTCTGCTCTCAACTATGAAAACAAATGAGATGTATTGTTCGGAACTTAACATTGTGTTTTTTGTTTTTCTTTCTCAAGGGCCAATAACAATATTTTGGGTGGCTGGCAATGCAACTGAAAACAGTGTTCTTATTACTGATTATCTTACCAAAAATCAACACAAAGGTGATCGACTACGTCGTGTTTTTCCTCTTTCACCATTTGATTATTCTATTGAACTTACAATCAATCGAGATACACGTGAACGAACATATTCATGTGTTATCGACGGTGCTACTGATGCTGAAACAACACTTTTTACATATGTTGTTCGTTCAATTCGTAAGTTAATTTAGTTTTTTTGTGTCTTCTTTGTTCTATTCGATCATATTTATTTTTATTTTTATAGAAAAAACTTCTCAACATCATTTAAATCAAGTTATTCATTCACATGACAATCAAACAGTCGTCATTACAGAATCTGCAACTGAACAAACGAAGAATAAAACCGAACCGATCGTTTCACATGATTCGTTAACTGCTAATCAAATTTCTGCATTACGTGAAAAAACTGCACAGAAAAAAGGTAAACTAAGAATTTCATTTGCATAGAAAATACTTGTTTTTTTTTCGATTTTAGCTGAAGAAAAAAGCAAACATGTCAATGTTGCAGCTGCAGCAGATGACGATGATCTTTTCCCTGAACTTCACGTAATGACTTCTATTCTCATTGATTATAATCACTGTCTATTTTCGATTTTTTTAGGCACGAGAAGAAAAATCAACACGACGTTAAAACAGATCAAAAGCGCGAAAACACTGAATATTATTTTTATTCATTTTTATTATGATCTTTTTTTTAGTGCAATAAACTAGTTTATTGTTTTTTTTTCGAAAGAAAAGCAAAAAAAGAAAATAGTTATCAGATAGTAAAGTGAAACTTTTTTGAATTATTCAATTAAAAATAAGCAAACTGATTTTTATTTTGCATAACGAATTGATTCGGAGAAAAAAAAAACTGTCTGAACAAATCGATTTCTGTTGCTCAGATGAGTAGTTCTCTTAAGTCGTTAAGAAATCTCATTTGCATGTTGTTCATTCGTACACAAAATATTCACATGCAAAAAAACATCCAAATATCTTTTTCCATTAATTTTCCTTGCCTAACTTGTTCTTTTTCTGTCAGTTTCTCTTTTTTTTTCTCTCTTCCTTTTGTTTGTTACCGATTGTTGTTACCGGTTTTTTTTCCACAATCAATAGAATAGAAAATGAGAACGACAAATTGTCGACCTATATGAATCGATAGGATCATCTACCTGATTGCTTTTTCTTCTTCTCTCGTTTATTAATAAAAAAAAACGACAAAGTCTTTCCATCATATTAGATTTAATAATATTCCATAGTCATGACTGCGCCTGCGTTCCTTCTAGCACAATCTGACTATGTCGTTTTCATTTCGTGTCTATATCCTTGGAATATAAAAAAAGAAAGAAAATAAGGCTACTTAGAGAATTGACCTCTCAGGACATCTCTTTTACTGCTTGTCTATTTTGACTTCGATATTCCCCCTAACTTTTTCACTTGAAGATCTTATTAATTTTTCATTTTACTATTAAGTTAGATACAAAAAAATAATAATAAAAACTTTCTTATCAGTTAATCTATTTAGTTTTCCTTGAGAATAGACGAGTATATCAATCATATCTTGACAGACATTCGGGTTTGTTCGAGAGTTTAAACTAAAATTTATTAATGTTGTATCAATAGAGTTCCATTTGGAGAGTGTTGACTTTTTTTTGTTGTATTTACTCAATAGCGTATATCTTACGTTTATTGCTTGTTGTTCGACTATGTTTTAATCGAGTAGTTCATAATTTATTAATGAAAATAAAAATAATACCACAAAAAAAAGAGAAAAATAGGATTATTTGTTTAAATATACATGCGTGCATGTCGAGTTATTAAAAAAATAATATTAATTTCCCTTGATTTCGACCTCCATTTTGTTTCTAAAAATGAGACAACATCTTCATTGAGAAACTCTTTCGATTAGTTACAACATGATAATAATAGTAAGCAATACTCGTTTGGGAATTTTATTTTTTTGCTTACGATGATTCTTTTCTTTTGAATGAAAAAGAAACGAACATCTAATCGGGTTTTATCTTATCAGAATTCATTTCCTATTTTGTCTTCAGCTATAGTCAAGATAAATTATCAGATGAGCATCCTCGTTTTTTTTTAATGTTCTCATTTCATTGACATGACACGGTGCTAGAGGCATTGTTTCTTTTTTTTTAAAGAAACAATCCATTCAGTAAATAGAGTATGAGAAAACAAAGTCACATTTTTAGTATATATATTAAAAATCAAGGCAAAGTTTATTTGAATTATAATACAAAGAAAAAAGAATTAATATATTGAGAAAAAAAGAAGAAGAAGATTAAGCAAGGAATTAGAATTCGGTTTTGCTTGGAAGGCAAAAACAAACTATTAGCAAAGTCATCCGACTAATTCATAAATCAAAGTTAATATAACTGGAAAGAATTTGAAACGAAAGTAAGTTGACATAAGCTGCATTAGGACCTTGATGTGAGCATTGTTTATCAAGATGAGATCCGTTGTTTTTTTTATTTTATTCAAGTCCTTTCATCGGATAAAAAGAAAAAAAACAACATTTTTCTTTGTGAACCACTTCTAACCTATAATGGTTTGGAGGCATTGAAATTGAGAAAAAACTGTAGGTATACAATGAAAGAGAAAAAACGACTTCCGTTTTATGTTATGTCCTCGATGTATGTTTATGTCTGCACGCAAACCCATCGGATAGTTTTCTCTTTCTCACTCTTTTTCGTGTTTTCTCTCGTTTTATGTATCCTTCATCTTTGCTTTTTACTTTCATAATAGGTTATTATTATGTGCTTGTGACAGATGTTCATAAACTCGTGCTCTATGAATGTGGGGTTCTGTGAGATCGATATTGAGCTGCTCAAAATTGCGTTAATATTTATCTGTGATGTCTCATATTAACAGAGAACATTGACACAGATAAGTTAATTAATATCTTACTAATACTCAGCTTATTACACAAGTGAGTGAATAGAACATGACGAAAGCAGTAATCTTTTTTCTGTTGTTTATAGAACGATGAGTGCATTTCTTTGCTTATCTGTCAGTTTTAATAGACGTTTGACAAGAAGAAGTTAAACTAACGCAACTAAAAATATTTTGTAGATCGAAAAGTCATTCTAATGCATTAATAAGACAGGAGTAAATATTTTAAAAAAATGTTTTCTTTTCATAAATATACGTTCTTGAGGTTCAACTGAGTAACCATTTCCTTGTTAATTAGAAGAAAAAAAGTTAGATTTAATAAACATTTATCTTCATTTGTCTTCTTTTTTTTTATTGATATAAAAGAAGAACTTTTCGAGAACAGTTTATACCGTTTAGCAATTAGAAATCAAATCACGAACGTTTAACAGTCAATATTATTTAAAGAAAAAAAAACTAGAGAAAGAAAGAGAAGAAAGAAATTGTGTGTTTAGATGCTATTTAAATGAAACGAGATTGACAGTAATTGTGATCTATCGTATACAAAAGCATCTATTCTCTATTTTTCTTGCAATATGAGAAATTAATTATATGTACTCGGGGAAAAAAAGCTAATCTATTTGAAAAGACATGCTTAGACCTGAAAGTCTTTTGCTTTTATTCTTTGAAGACTCTCCATCACATAACTGCTTTGATGTCACGAGGTCTACTATTCCTGTTGACTGACGATTACTTTAATTGACTATCTTTTCATCGCTTCTTCTCTATTTTTTTGTTCTCTAACAAAAAACAACGAAGCAAAAAAGAAAAAAGAAAACGAAGAAGAAATTTGTGTCACGTTCAACATCGTCAATCTCTTTTTCCTTTTCTTATTTCTCGCTGTTCTCTCATCATTTTCTGAGAGGTTGCCTTATTAGCTGCCTTCACTACGTCTGTATCTTTCTATCGATCTTTTCATTTTTATTAGTACAACCAGTTCTTTTTTCTTTTTCTTCGAAATTACAAACTCATCCTATTATTATTGTTCTTAGTATGAGTAAGTCAATGATGATATATTATTGACAAAAGAAAATGCTTGAAATATTGCGTGCGTGTATTTTGTATGGATGCTTATGTGCATGCTATGGAGACTGGTAGCTCACGCACCACCTAGCAACATCGACAAGCTGAACAGGATATAGACTAAGGAAAACAAAAAAGAGAGAGAGAGAGAGAGAGAGGGAAAGAAGAAAAAATAGGAAAGTAGACCGTAAGAATGTGAAAGGAGAAAGAAGACGAAGAAGAAGAAAAAGAATGTCTGTAGTCAATATAATTAGAACGAAGTAAGTAAAACTGTCATGAAGAGTCAGAGAAAGACGACGAAGAAGAAGAAGAATACATCGTTTCTTTGAAGATACACTTGAAATGTAAAGAGCCAGGTCTATGATCATATACAAAAGGAAAGGCATGAATCGTTCTTTTTTTTTTCGTCGAATCATAATATAGTTTTGAGTTCGATCTGTTCATTGTCTTTGACAGAGTTTTTAATATTTTATCATTAATCAAGCAAACATAGAATCTTACACGTTTTTTTTTGTTCGACATCTCCTGTTTATTGTTAATTTTTGTTGTTAAACTCGTCGTATGACAAGTTAACAGACACAGTTAATAGGAACTCCTGAGAACTCACATATTTCCATATATATATACGAAAGGGTAGAATGTTTCTAATAAAAAACCTATGTAAATAATTCCTTTCTTCTGCTTCTTATATTTCATTTCTTTTCCTCTTCATTCTACTCATTTGACTTTAGATTTAAAAAAAAAAGAAATAATAATAACATCAACAGCAAAATAATATTATTTTAAACAGTAATCGTTAATGAGTGCAATATTTTTTCAATCATCTATTGAATCATCATCAACGGTACATTTCATCAATGAAACTCATTCCGATTATTCAAATTCAATTGATTCTATCAATTTCGATAGTTCGATACATTTATTTGCACTCATAGCCATATGGATTGTCTTATTAGTAACAATTATATTTGGTACGATTGGAAATACACTCGTACTTTATGTTTATATTAATCGTAAAGATAATAAATCATGCACATTTTTTATTAAAGTGCTAGCAGTTGTTGATTTAATTATTTGTCTCATATTGGCACCTTTAGAATTGTATCAAGTAACAACAGGTATGTTATTTGAGGAAAGGAAAATATATTTTTATTATTGAGTTCATCAGATATTTTTCTGAATTAATATGAGAAAAACCAATTAATAATTGAAACCACAATAAGCATCAATCAGAAACCATTCGAGAATACTGAGAAAATGAAAAAAAAATAGAAAACTAATAATGTACTTTTATTTATCAATGCAAGGATTTTGTCGAAGTAAATGAAAAGAAAATGCTTTTTTTTATGAGCTTAAAATATCAAATTAATCTTCATCTTATTTTTTTGAGATCTTATAATTTGTCTATTTTGACTTTTATTTGATTTCAGGAATACGAAATGAAATTCTATGCAAACTCTATGGTTTTCTTTCTACACATATACTCTATTCGACTTTACTCATAACAATTATTGCATTCGATCGTTATTTTTGTATCTGTTGGCCATTATATAAAATCATAACAACTCATCGTGCACATGTTATTGTTGCTATTTGTGGACTTTTATCATCGTTATTAGGTAAAAAAATTAATATCAAACAATATAATTCCATTCTACTTTGTTTCATTTGATTTTAATTTTCAATTCTAGCAATTATACCAATGAGTGAATACTCAACCGAAGAACATTTTCTTCAAGTACATGATAATCATTCGGAACCGCTTTCTATGAATTACTATGAAATTAATGATTTACCAAGTTATAAACATGTGGAAAATATCAAAGCAAGTGCTTCAATGGTACCGTTCGCTTTAATGAATGCAACAGATGTTACCTGTAGTCCCAAGTTTAGTCTACGTAAGTGACAAATATAACTAGACGGGAAAAAAACAAAAGACACACCCTCATCTATTTTTAGACATTCGATATTCAAAATTTCTCAATGCCTATCGAATGTTTCATAGTGCATTATTTGCCATATGTATATTGATTGTAGTTATTCTCTATGCATTTATTTACAATGCTGTTTATCAACGTCGTATAACACGTACACGAAAGCTATCTGCTTATCGTCGTATCATTCGTTCTTATTTAATGAATAATGACACCGAACAACATACAGGAAGACATTCATCAAAAAAATTCCACCATCATCATCGTCATGAACATTCACCATCAACTTTGACACTAATCTGTTGTTATTGTTGCAAAACAACGGACGAATATATTCATGAATCTCAACGACCATCACAAGCTGCACTACGTGAACCATTAAATGATCGACGACGACAAGGTCATCGTATGCACGATGAATCATCGTCAATCGCTATAACATCGAACCGAAATCGACCACAAGTTATTCTCGAAGTAAACGGCGCTCGTGGTAAACGTTATTCAGCGATATCAATGACATCAATGACATATTTAACTAGCGGTATTTGGGATGAAACATCGTCGACAAATTTAATACGTTCGAGAATTAATTCCATAGCTGCAACAACTTATTGTGGAACTGAACATTCATCAACAAGTCGACCATCGACATCAACTGAAGATTCATTTGAACAAGCATCGAAATTATTATCATTAAATAATACTCTTCTACAATTACGTCAAGGTATACCTTCATCGTCACATTTAACTGTTCCTGGTCAACAAACAGTATCAACACCAACATCAGATGAAACTCCAACTAAAGAAAATCAAATGACGACAAATGAATTACCACGAAGTGTCTCACAAATGACTAATCTTCTTCATCCATCGATTGTACGCAAAACAAGTAATACTCTATCGATTCGACAACAACAACGACCATCGGATGCGTCAGTTCATCAACGAAAAGTTTCATTTAGTATGTAGATATTCGAAAGAATATTCTTGTTGTTATTTGATTAATTTCCGTTTGGTTAAGTTAAAGAAGAACAAAGATGTTCGACAATTGAATATCATTTTCTAACATTTGTATCATTCTCGTTTAATCACGTTTTTGAAATCGTAATAGAATCTGTTGTTGTCTATCCGGATATGAAAAAAAAACTCAATTATGCTCTTACTCACTTTTCTTTCTATGATTCTTTTCCGGACAAGATAAGCCAAATGCGTAAATAAGATCTGACATCAACGCCACAGGCTACTTCTCTATTTGACTAATCCATCAAAAACGGATGACTATAACTCGGTTGGAAACATTTTCGTTTTCTTTCTTTCTTTTTTTTTAATAATTACAGACAACAATCATATCATACCCGGAAATACTTTTCTCCTTTTTTCTATTTATAGTGACGTCTATGGGTGGTACAACCGATCGATCTATATGTGAAGATCCTCCAAGTACATATCAACGATCGAGTTTAGTTCCACCGGGATCACCAACATCATTAACACCATCGCCATCCAATCAATTACAATTGCATTCATCACAACAACAACAACAACAACAACTAATGGTTCATGTTAATGATCATCGTTCATTGTCAACATCATCGTCAATGGATCATACGCATTTATCAGCAGGACGAAATTTTTCCATTTCATCAACACGTCGTCCATCGACATTTGATGGTGAAACACAACGTGTACTTGAACGACAGCAAACACAAGAACGTTTAGCAAATATTCGAACAACATTTACTCTATTTATTGTAACAGCAACTTTTATTTTAATGTATTTACCTTCAATTATTCATATTATGTTTGCTATCAAACCACATTATTTTCGTGAAGTCTTTTTTCTACTTTATTATATCAATAGTGCAGTACGTATTATGAGAAAGAATAGAAAACATTGAATCATTTGTTTTTTTTTTGTATTTATATTTCAGTGCAATCCATTGATCTACTCATTTTTTAATGTTAATTTTCGCAATGATATTCGTCGTATATATGAATGTCAAAAACGTGAATATTTAGCTCGACAATGTTGAAAGAAATCTATAGAAATACATTTGTTTGACTGTTAACGATTTTTCTTTCATGAAAATGTGAAACATAAAGAAAAAGAAAACGGATAGGATTCAAGTTTTAGTGAAATTCCTAAGCCCGGTTGAATGGACTGATGAATTTTATTTTTGTTTTTCTTTTTGTATATATATATATAGACACACACGTACTTTCTTTTTTCGTTTGTTTTCTTTTTCTATTCTATGCCAAATAAAAAAAGAGAAACAATGAGAATTGATGGGTTTTAAAAACAACATCGAAAGATTATGATGATGATGTTATTATTGATATTCATGAATGACATTGAGAAGGAATTTCAATTAATTTTGATGATGTTTTTAGCAAATGTTTCGAGAATATATTCTTGTCATTCCGAGATGATTAATTATTCAAATGTGTAGAGAAATTTATTAAAAAAAAGAAAAACGAATGAATGAGAACGAACGAAATTGAAATAGAAAATGTCAAGTCCGTGTGTTTTTTTTCTATCTGACTTGAAGAATAAACGGATATGTGTTTAATTTAACGAATGATTACTGGTGCGCGATTTGTATAGAGTGAAGCAGGAGCAAAACTATCAAAGCCACGTTGAATACCTTCATATCTCGGCAGTCGATCGAGAAATGAACGAATTTGTTTTTGAATTGGCGAAATTTCAGGTAGAATCGTTTTGTTTGTTTGATTAGAAAATGAATCCATTTCTTGAAAAGGATTTAACCATTGATAAGTTGATTTTTGTTTATTGGTTTTTGTAATTGACGGTAAACGTTGATTCTTTCCTGTATATAATCGAGTTCGAAATGATACAGAAGATAATGAATCATCGGAGAGTTCATCAAAATGATCTGAAGATACACGAGTTTGATTATTCGTACTGCAAGCATTTGAAGTACGACGATCCTTGT
>Ga0209915_1001429_pt1 | contig 33894 bp, 40 predicted proteins | sample ThiBiot_750_plan_FD_183952 | JGI IMG/M metagenome (GOLD analysis project Ga0209915, IMG submission 183952) | Wastewater bioreactor microbial communities from Cape Town, South Africa - Thiocy_cont_750_plan (SPAdes) | ecosystem: Engineered > Bioreactor > Thiocyanate-remediating > Anaerobic-Aerobic... | reverse complement strand
ATATTCGTCGTTTTATTATCTGATATGATTCATTCTATTTATGTAATATTCGATTGATGTAAATAAAACTGATATATTAACAACAAATGTATCTCAGTAGACTTTTGAGATTTCTCCATTTCTCCGTCCTGTCTGTTTTTTTCTGTATTGATTGTACCGAACCAAAATGTATATAACACAATGGAGTTCTTTTGTTGATTACATGATTCTCGTTTGTGTGGGTGTGTATTTTTCTTTCTATCTTCCTTGCGTTGGTAGATGGAATATGATGACAAAATCTGTCATCTCGAATTGTGTGTGTGTATGTCTAATGCGTATGTATACGCAAGCAAATAAAAGGAGGAAAAAAGCAGGAAGAAGGAAAGATATGCGCGCTTGTACACAAAAAGCATAGACGTATTCGTCGAGTATCAATACAGAATAAGTAGGAGAAAGCAAGAGGAAAAAAGAACTTCGAAAATGGCCAATACAAGGCAGAAAATAGATCGTTGGGCGACGTCAGAAAATGCCGTGTTAAATACCGTACAAACAAGAACTAGTAGAACACCAACAACAGAATTCAATTCAATAGCATCAATGTCAACGAATACTAATTCACATCATGATTCGTAAGTGAACATTTACAATAGATCAATCTGAAATATAATTAGAAAAAAAGACAATATTTCTCGAGGTTTATCGATTAATTGTATTTGCTTTATCACATGCAGAAAGATCGAAGCTCTTTTTTTGTTGTCTCTTTTCTCTCATACTTGAGATCAAGTAACCTTGCTGACGTATGGAAGAACATGCAGAAAAATAAAGGAAAACACATCGATCTCGATATCTTTTACCATTTTGCCCGAGATCTTCCAACAACAAAAAAAAAACGTTGAGAAGACTGTTAAGTTAAATAGAAAAGACATTTAGAAAATAAACGATGAGTTGATTAGATGATGAGAGTCAAGTCGTAGATAGATAAAGGCTATTCGTTCTATCACCAGTAGGCGAAATACGTATATACATGATTACGGAAAAAAACAAACATTGACTTAATGATCTTTGTAGAAATTTGACAAATACAAAAGATAACGACGGCGAACAAATCAATTCAGCTGAATTAACATCACCAACAAATTCAATAGCACGAACAACATCGCCAATATCGGCAGAAAACATGACTCAACAAGTACTTCGTCTAGCTGAAAAGATTAATGATCAATATTTAACATGTAAAATATGTCTCGTAAGAAAATAAATCATTCAATTAAAACTCATTTAATCTCTCGTTTTTATATAGGAACCATTTAAAGAACCAAAATGTTTAACTTGTTTGCATACATTTTGTCAACAATGCATTGAGAATCATGTTTCTGCTCAGAGGTAAATCTTTGCATCTATTACAAACAATAACTGCATTGACAATTGATATTTGTCATATGATAAGATATAAAGACATATTTCAACACAAATGAAACCTCGAAAGTACCTGCTGTGTATAATATTTATCTTAAAAACCGAGACTAAATTAATGCGGATGATTTGAGTACAATAGAAAGAAAAACCTTCTGACAAACACTCATCAAAATGTCGATCAGCTAACAACATACAGCTGATGTTCGTTCATGACTCATGACGATAATTAAACAAAGCAATACGTATATACGTATGTTTATTTAGAAGATGCTAGCAAACCTTGACAGAACTATTTCATCAATAATAACCTTTGAGAATTCTCTCTCTCTCTCTCTCTCTCTCTTTGGATATATCCTAGTTTAGCCTTGTTACAATTTTAAAATAAAATCTTTCTTCGTATTTAGATCATATAAATATACTGATTATCGTGAATTTGCATGTCCAATTTGTCGAAAGAAAACTGCCATTCCATCGGGCGGTGTTCACAAATTGCCAGACAATTTTCTCATTGCTGGTCTATCCGAAATGATCTTACAAAAAAATGCTGATTCATCGAGTACAGTCAAAGCAGTGACATACTGTGAAATATGTAAAGCAGTTCACGATCGTGAACGTGAAGCTACATCACGATGTCTTGAATGTCAAAAATTTTTCTGTCGTCAATGTGTACAAGCTCATCAATCGATAAATATCACTCGAGATCATTCGATTTACGAATTAGAAATCGAAAAAGATATCCTATGCAAAGTAAAATTCAACATTCTTAAATTGCTTTTACATTGTTTATTGTTCTTTTTAAGCATCATCAAACGGAATTTGTTCGTTATTATTGCGAACAATGTGAAGTATGCATTTGCATTGCTTGTACATATGTCGATCATCGTGATCATGAGTTAGCTGATTTTCGTTCAGCTGCTGCTCATCATAAAGCTTATATAAATGAATGTCTTGATGGTTGTAAAACGCGTATGAATGAATTAGAACAATACGTCAATATCATACGGCGATGTGATGCAAATATCGCTCAAATTGAATCGAGTATTCATACATTAGCAAGTACATTTGAGAAATCATTACGTATTAAAGAACAAGAACTTGTTCAACAAATTTCGACGTTATACGGTGAGGAAACAAATGAATTTATTAAACGACGCGAAGAATTAGATGAATATTATGAACAAATTAAAAATACTTGTTCATTGACTGAACTTGTTATCAATGGAAAAGATATTGAATTGTTATTAGTTAAAAAACAATTGATGGACAAATTTCAAGAACTTGATGCAGTCGAACTCGATCCATTGCCGGAAAATATTTGTATGAGACTGGACTTTCAACCAGGACAATTAGAATTAGGAACATTGAAAATATGTGAAATGACACCGATGGATGATGATGAACGAGAAGGCGAAGAAGAAGAAGAAGAAGAAGAAGAGCATGTTGTTTTAGAAGGTGTTGCTGAAGAAGAAGAACATGAACATGAAGAAAATGAAAATATTGAACGTAAACGAACAAAATCGAAATCAGAAATAAGCAAAACATTTTCTACAATCGCCACACAAACAGAAGATATCGAAACAATAACTCAAACTGTACAGGTTCGTTGAGATCAACAATCTTTATTGACATAACAAAAAAAAACGATTGAATCCTTTTCATAGACTCTCGATGAATCAACAACAACATCTGATCTTCACTCAGAAAATGGTAATCTTCCAAGTTCTCCGATTTCAAACGAAGAAAATGGTTCACTTTCGCCAATAAATAACGAAACATTATCATCATCAGCACCTCCAACTGTTTCATCAGAAAATTCTGCTAATATGTACGATCAAAGTAATAAACTCTCCCGTCGTGTTCGTCGTTTGCTTAAACCCTCATGCAGCGTTGCTGTTCTACCCAATACGGACGTGATTATTCTCGATTGTGAACAAAATCTTGCATCGATTCTCGATAAAAAAGGCAAATTTAAATATTGTTTCACATCCGAAGTTCCATCGAATGAACGTAAAGGCTTTGCTGTTGCCGGTTTTTCATCGACAGCTAATGTGAGTAACGCTCCAGCTGGTACAAATCGAACAGTTCGTATTCCAACACAACAAGGTTTACTATGTATTAAATTGAAAGGTGAACGTGTCAGTGAATTACCACTTGGTTTTACTGTTCACGCATTTAATTCAATATCAGAAAGTGACAATTGAAAATAAGAATATAAAAATATATATATATATATTCTGATATCTACTCGGTTTCTTTTGTTATGACCTTTGTTGTTATTTAAAGAGAAAAAATAAACAGAACAACGTTTGACGTATTTCTTTCGACAATGAATTTTGGTATGATGCTTATTGATTTCTTTTTCTTTTTCTTTTAATTGAATAATAAAATATCAAATTGACTGAAGATTTTCTTTGTTCTCTATTCATAAATATACAGATATATAAACGAATCATGACAAAAACAATGTACAAAACATTTCGTTGTTAGAAAAACGGAAGTTTAAGCAATCTGTTGTAATGTTTGATCATAATTTTCAATGGCATTTGCTAATGCCGTACTGTACGATGCTGGAAAATGATCGAGCCACATTCGTGGATGAACAATCAGTTGAAAGAATTGATTGTATGTCGCCATATAAGCACGATAGGAAATTTTCCGTGAAAATAACCCGATACGATCGACTGAATATAAATGAACAATTGTTCCTGGCATAACTAACGGTTCACGATCGTGAGAACGATCTGTGAGAACAATTTGCGATATCGATGGATCAATATCGATTTGTGTTGTTGATGGAAGTAGTGAATCATTGAGAAGAGTTTGCGTTCGACTATTTGTCGAATGAAATGCTTGTCGACGTTTGGATAACGTCTGAACGAGTGTCATTGTTAAGATTCGAATCTTATTTCGATTACATTTATCTAAAGCTTCAATAATTCGATCACGTAAATGTTCTAATGAACGAATCGATGCACGACCAATCATATCAACATCGACGATATAGGAATAAATAAAATCTCGTGTTGCCAAAGCTAAATTCTCCGATAGAACTGAACCAGGCATGGCTATGCCATAACATTTCACATGTGGATATATCGGTTTTAATAAAATAGCAAGAATGACTGCAATACCTGCACCGAGAGAATAACCACATATGACTAATGTATAATCAGGATATTTCAGAAATATATCAATTAAACGTGCCGAAATATCATCATAGATATATTTGGCTGCTGAATGCATACCTATTTATCGATAAATGAATGATTTTATTTGCAAAAACAAAAGAGAGAAAACAATATTTTACCACTATGACAATGACCATTTCCGAATAATTCCGTTTCTAAAATATCTTCGACAGCATTTATATCAGTTAGAATATCGGTTGCACTCAATGTTCCACGAATCGATACAATGATATTTTTTCTCTCATTATCAGCAGCAATATAAAATGGAGCTTAAAAAAAGACAAAAAACAACATTTAAAAATTCAAAACATTTCTTTTGTTTTGTCCAACATACCTCGATGAAATGCACCGAGAAAATTCGCATATAAAATCACAGGTTTTTGTCGACGTAGTAAATAGGACAATGTTTTATATTGACTTCCACATGGATCATGAAGACTATCTTGATTTTGACAACAATTCGTACAACATCCACAACAAGCACAACAAAATCCAATCGTACTATTAATTAATTTTCAAATGATTCGACAGTTTTTCGTAAATTTATTTACCTGAAACGCATAGCAAAAAGAATACGTGGAAGAAATGTCAATCGATATTGATATGCCAAAGAAAACCTTTGAAAAAGAACATCATCAAATGAAAAAACCTAATCAATCGAATAGAATTATTTATTTACCATCCAAAAGCTGATTGTGCATAAGTATTATAATAGAGTCCATCTTTGAGCAATTCTAACGGAGCTGATTGAACAATATCAATTGAACGTTCTTCGAGTACATCTTCTTGTTGTAAAAGAATCAAACCAGCAGCTAAATCACTCGGTACAAGATCAAATCTTTCGTCATCAAATAAATATTGTAGAGTTTTAACAATGTTTTTTATATCTGATGATTGTCCACCTGAATCATAAAAGAAAACAATCAAGTTAATTGATATTCTTTTCTCGAAAATATTTACCATAACCTCTTCCACAACAGAATATCAATTTGATTCTCGTTTCCCATTTCTTTTCTGCACTAACAACTCCCGTTAAATCAATAAAAAATGCCAAAATAATAAACAAAGCTCCTGCAACTATCCAACTCAATACAATTGTTATAACAATTGTTGCACGTAGAATAATTGCACACGTATGAAATACTCGAACTATAATAACTAAACCAAGAATATTAATGCCAATATCAATTAAAACAAGAATCAATCGTATGTAAATCAAAAGAGGCATATGACGACGTGGTCGAGTATTTTTCACCGGTGTTCCTCGTAAACTAACATAACACATAAATAAAGCGAGAATACTTATAGCAGCATAGATGCTTAGCAATGGATAAAAATATCCGTTGTAGAATGTTGATGGACATTTTGAATCGGGTGAGTCATCTTTTAAACGAAAAATAACGAATGTGATTAATAATGGTAGACGAAATGCAACGTCAATTAATGAGGGAATGGTTAAATCATCCGATGCAAAATTAAATCGACGACCGAATAGACGAATACCGGGCATAATTTTTTAAAAGTAACTAAAATAATAACAAAACAAAAGTGTGTTTATTTATTTAAAAGTAAGAAAAGAAAACAATTATGTGTGTGTACCTTGCCATTCGACGTTACATGTATGCTTTCTTTTCTTTTCTTTTCGAAAGTCGACGTATACTGAAGTCAGTATGATTCACAGGAGATAAAAAAAAAGTCGAAATATTTTGTTGATATCTAGAAACAATCGTATTGATTGTTAATTCTCTCGAAAGACAAAAGGCAAGATTTGTTATATCCTAATTTTATTTAAAATAAAACATAGACATATCTATATACAATTTCAAAATATAAAAATCGAACGATTGCGAGATTCACTATCCAAATACAATCGTTTTTGAATTTTAATTCACTTTTTCCAAATGTTCCACATCATCAGCTTGAATGTGTGAATACAATTCTTTTCGTAGTTTGGTACTCGATACACCTTGAGTATAAGGTAGAAATTTGACAGGCATTAATTCTTCGACAACATGTCGCGATGGAAAATCGCCCATATCATCACCTCGAACGTACAAAGCCGTTTCATTTTCTTTTAAATGTACAGCACATTTAACGAAATTCGATGGATCTGTGCCGGCAACACAGTAAACTTGATCGGCGTAACGTTTAACATTGAGCATACGAGTTTCTGTGCCATCGACAGGTACACGGCTTTTTAATTTGAAGATACTTCGACTGTCATGAACGCCAACGATCACTTCTCGACCGTATTGTCTCATACGTTCAAGAAGAATACGATGACCATCATGAAATAGATCGAAACAACCGACTGTATAGACTTTATCGGCTCGGCCATCGATCCAAATAGCTGGTAATGATGCACTACGGTGATAGTTAACAATAGGTTCATCGGGTGTTTCACTTGATGATGTTGAATCAGTACGTTTAAGTTTGCCGGTTTCATCTTGTTCTTTGGTTGGTGACGATCGACCATTGGTCACACTTGACACACTGCCTGATGGTGAAGTTTGAAGACTTGATGTGCTACTTAAACGTCGTTGTTTGTCAATCTAAATGAACAAAATTCGAATTTCAATTCTCGAATTCGAATAAACGAGATCTTACTTCTTGTGTATAAGTATCCAATGTCATAGCACGACTACGTTTGCTCTCGATTGATGAATTAATAGCATTGATAATATCAATGTTTTTTTCATCTGCAGTTTTTGGCGGTGAAATTGTTATTTCAGGTATATCAGCAACTGTGACAGTTTTTTTCGGTTCACGTGCTTGAAGTTTTCGAATCAATGATAAATAAGCCAAACGAATCGTCAATGCAAAACAAATAACTCCGGCAATACCAGCTAAAAATTTTCAATTCAATGATATTAAATTCGAATTCTTCGTTCAATCAATCGAAACTTACACCAATGAGTAAATGGCGAAAGATGACCAGTTGATAAACACAAGAATGCTAAGCCCATGGATTCAAGTTTTTCTTTCAATTTTCCTTCCATTCCAGCAGCTGTCGAATTTTGTGATGATGTTCTACAGAGAAAAAAACACACACACACAAATTTTTATACTTAATCGATTCATTTTTCATTCTATTTACTTGTTTTTATTCAATGTTGCTTGAAAATAATCTTGAACACGAACGACACCAATAGCTGTTTCTAAGCCGATGATTGTATAACATAACAAAACAAAGGCAAATACAGTAAGAATTTTCGTTTGTTGAAAATTTGTCTCTTGTAAAATTGTCCAAAGAGTAAATACATTGACAATTTTATCACAAAATGCGTCCATAAAACCGCCCAATAATGGATCATCGATGCCATTGCCGTACACTCGTTTATGAACTTTAGCAACAATACCATCGACATGATCGAGAAAATCATGAAATAAAACCAATAAACAAGCCAAAACTGGATAATTGTATCTAAACAACAGAAATAGATTTCAATGTTTTTTATTTTTGTTGCTTTTTAAAATTGATTTCTTACTTAAGACTCCAAGCAATTGGAATGATTAAAAATGTTCGTGAATATGTAACAATATTTGCATTGAAAACAGTCCAATCTTTTCCACTGACTTGAATTGTACGTGGAACACGTTCGATATGTGGCGAAAGATGAACTTGAAGTGGTGTGTAGACATATAAATCGTAGAATTGAATCTAAACATAATTAAAAATTGTAATCCATTGAAATGTTGTTCAATAGAAATGAATTTCTTACCAAACGAAACATAACAGCTTCGATCACTTGACTGACAATTGTAAAAAGACTCAAAAGTGATTGAGCTAATGAAACAAAACCATCGAGGTCTAAATGAAATTCAAAAAAAAACATTTAATAATTGTTTGACAACACAAAGTTTTTCGGATTACTTACTGAAATTTACATTGATAATATGTACGGACATATTTTAGAATATCGAATAATAAGAAGAAAATTCTTGTGAATTCAAATAAATGTATATGTGAAAAAACAACTCGTTTATATATACAAGTCAAACTATATTTACACTCTCAAGTGGGGTAAAGTGCAATATTACAGATAAGGAACAAAGTACAGCGCTCTGTAATAGGTGACAAAACATATTCTAGATCTTTTGTTAAAAAAATAGATTACTATGTCAGCAGAAAAATCTAGAGCAGTTCGAGATCTTCAATATTCTTTCGACAAAAAACTAATTTTTCGTTTCTAGCTGACAAATATACACGTGTAAAATAGAAATTAAATTCTCACCTCATTGATAAGTTATCCGTTTCATCCATGAGTGTTCTTAAAATACAAAAACAAAATAATTTGCATTCATAAAACTTTATTTTATTGTCAAATAATCGATTGATAATATTATTAAAGATTAAAAAAAGCAAGATATATATATGTACGATATTTATAAATCGAAAAAAAATAAATGTAGAATATATATCACAACAACAACAACAACATCTGACAGACAAAATACGACAAAGAACATGAATGCAGATTTGAGCCATCGCTTGATTTATGTGTAAACACGTATGACATCGTCGATACGTTTACGACAAACTGGACATGGATCTTTTCGATTGTATAATAACCGGGCACATTCATAACAAGTCACAAAATGATTACATGAACGAATAACAGAATTTCGCGGTCGATCCATACAAATCGAACAATCGACATTCTCATTCGCTAATGAATTGTTTGCATTACTATCATTCGAATTAACTGAAAATCAACATTTTTGTTTTCAAATTTAATTGAAATAAAACATCATTTACTGAGATCACTACGATGGCCACCGTGAGCCGAACGGCTTGAGCAAGAAGTTAATTCCGGTAATGTTCGACCACGAACAACCATAATTCCACTACTTTTCTTCAAAGATTCAATCCGTGCTAAACTCAAAAATCATAAATTCTCAAATATTTCGACAAAGAACAAGTCAACCTTTTCGTCGAGCTTCTCGTTGTTCTTCATCCAGTATCAACGGTTCCGAAGATGAACGAAAATATAAAACTTTGTCCATTTGTTCTAATAATTTTCTCACTTGAACAAAAAAAAACTGAACTTATTCAACAAAAATCTAATGAATTTCATTTACAAGCACCGATTGTTTGTGTACTCGTTGATTTCGATGGATTTAATTCAACTTCAGATATATAATAAACCGGAAAGAGAAAACGAGCGCCGACAAAATTTTCTTTATGAAGTAAATTCTCGGAAAGTTTATCCAAATCTAACCGCATTGTATTCGAACAGATGATCACATTTTCCGATGCGAATTGACTGGCTTCTAAAAAAAAATCAGTCAAATCACAATTCACAATAACGAAGTTATTTCATTGCGTCTTTTTTTCTTTTAATAATAAACTAAAAATATCCTTTTTTTATTCGCGTTTCTTCTGCCTCTCGGTGACTCAGAGTTTTGGTATCTATTTAAGTTCTTTTCTTCTTCTTCTGGTTTGATCTACATTCTTCTTACAAAATCTAAGACGAAATTTCGTTATGCTTATCTTTTTGAGTAAATAGAAGCCACGTTCTTTTCATTTCTTACTTTCGATTAAACTTTGTTTTAATTCAAGATTTTCAACAATACATTCGAAAACAAATTCAACATCTTTAACCGCATCTTCCAATCGATTTAAACATAAGATTTGTCCCTGAATAAACGAGAAATCAAATTCAATAACTAAGAATTCGAGCGAACGAAGAAACAAAAACTCACGAGAAATTTCGGTACTTCAATAAGACCATCACGATATAATTGATCTTCATCATGATGAATACGTTCACATGCCGTATCCAATTGTTTTATGTCACTATCGAATATTTTCACAACATGACCATAGTAGGCAAATGTGCCTAGAGAAAAAGAAAACATCGATTACGAACGAAGTTTTTTTTTTTCGGAAAAGATCAACCTGCAATTTTCAAGCCCATTATCCCACAACCCAAAACTGCGATTCGTACCATTACTTAGAAGAGAGTTCGTAGTTTTTAATCTGTAAAAAGTCATCTGTATGTACAAATATGAATATAGAAGAGAGAGAGAGAGAATTCAACATTGTTTTTTTTCTTAGTTTTGCTTTACTTATCTTCCTTAGCTAACTTCATTTAGCCGGATGAATACAGTGACAAAAAAAGAAAGAGAGAGAGAGAGAGAGCGAAGAGACAAGTAGAGAATTACATGAAAAAAGTTAACAAGCAAAAAAAAGAAATGAAACAATTGCTTTGTTTTTTCTGTGTTTAATAAATCTTTATATCCATCATTTAAAGTAATACAGTAGAAGAAGTGATACACCAACAGCAAAAAAAGAAGAAAATAATGAAGACAAAGAAAAAAGTGATGGGACATGCATGACGACGACAGAGATTCTGTTCTCTGTGGTCTTTTGTTTGATTACATTTATTGAAGATAGTAAATCTATATGTTTTCGAAAGATATCACGTTGCATAAACACCATCAAGAGTTGGAAGATGTATTTGTCATTGAATGATTATCGACAAGACGTTGTTCGGATGGGAGACGATCGAAGAATGGATGTTGAAGCGATTCAGCTAAGGTTATACGACGTTTGGGATCATATTCAAGCATTTTTTCGATTAAATCAAATAGTTGTTGATGATCTTGTTCATCACTCAACATATAACGCTAAATGAAGAAAAAAAATAGAATTTCGAATCGATGAAAGAGAGAAGAAAAAAAACTAGATCTTACTCGTAATGGTTTACAATTCTCGCGTACATAACGACCAGCTGAGCTACGATCGTCCCAATCCAATCGTCCATGATAGAAATATTTCGTTTTTCTGCAAAACAAACGAATTTCAATTAATCCGAAAATTCGAAAATGAATATTTTTCCATTTACTTTGATTGCTTAGCCATTCGATATGGAATCGAACCTAATATCCGTTCCATCATTGCCAAATGTTCTTTATTATCGTGTGTCTTGAAGAAAAAAATCCAATAAAATATTAAAAATCATCGGTTTTCTTTACTTGAAAAAGTGTAAAACCAAGATAAAGTTCAAAAAGAATACATCCAATACTCCAAACATCACACGGCTGTGCCCAACCAAGTTCAAGTATAACTTCAGGTGCACGATAATGTCTCGTCGAAACAATAGTCGAATGATGTTCCCAATCGAACGTTGCCGAACCGAAGTCAATCACTTTGATATCAGTTCGACGAACGACACGTTCATCTCTTCTCTACAACACAAACAAAATCAATAAATTCTTTCGTTCGATCGAAAATTCACGCTCGTACCTTTCGATGATTAAACACAACATCATAATCAGAATTAACAAATAGAATATTTTCAGGCTGAAAAAACGATCAAAATGAACGATTAACTTTTTTTTATTTCCAATGAATTTTACTTTTAAATCTGTGTGAGTCAAGGCAATTTCATGGAGAACTAGAAGAAAAATATTGTTTTGAATTGAAACGACAATCAAATCTGTGAATCTTACATTTAACAGAAAGACATAATTGATAGGAAATATGACGAACTTGGTCAATAGGATACGGGATATAATTATTTTCTTTTAAAAAATCAAACACACTTAAACCTAACATATCAAAAGCAATACACATATGTCCATAGTAATCAAATGAATCAAGTAAGGCAACACAGAGACTAGAAAGAAAAACGTACATTTGAAGGCAAAATTCTTCGTCGATCGAACTTACTGAACACCATCGGGATCTTTGTCTTTGATTGTTTTAAGTACATTTATTTCTAACCGGGCCGCTTCACGATATTTTTCAACATTCTTTATAATTTTCAATGCAAGTCGTGGATTTGTTTCACTAGAAAATCATCAATAGAAGATATTCTCGGAGTTGTCTTTTTCTCTTCTTACCCTCGAAGATCACGAACTTCGACGACTTTGCCAAATGTACCTTCGCCAAGTGTTCGACGAATTTCGTCTAAACAAAAAACAAAAAGCATTGTCTCGATATATCGAAAAACGTTTGATGAATTTTTACATTGACGATTGAGAACATCCCCTAAAAAAACGAACGAAACACATGTTTGAATTTGCATTTTTAATCAAATATCCGTCGATTCTCTTACCTGGCACATAAATCAAGTGACCTTCGTCATCATCACGAATATTAACATGGCCCGAATCACTTTTGTCTCGTCGATTCTAAATAAATCGAATGAGAATTTCATATTGAAATCGCTTTTCAGACAGTTGATTTTAATATTTAAGTAACTGAACACCTGCACGTACACACGCACGCGCGTACATAAAGGTAAGTTCAATGTCTTTCTCTTTTCAAGACACATTACATCATCATCGAACTTTCTTCTTCTTCTTCTTCTTCTTTTTCTGTCAGTAATAAAAAATCAACGAAAAAAAAAAGACAAATGATAAACGTGTTCGATCGTTCAAACTAAAGATCCGCTTGGCTGATTTGTGCTATAAATCAAAATCAACGAGAAGGTCAAATATTTCTACACGTGCTGATCTTCTGAACAAATATGACATTATACACACACGCACATATACTTAAGACACATCTGTACGTGTTATTTTTATTTAACAATGGATCTGATTTGTTTTGTTTCTTATTTATATTTCCTACCTCAACGATAATCGTTGAAGAGTTTGTCGTAATAATCGATGGAGGTGTTTGAATTGCATGATAATGTTGAGAGATTTTGTTTTTTGTTGTTGTTGAGAGAAACTGTCGATGATGAGTGAAAAAGTCTTGTTTAGTCGGAATGGACTCGTTGGATTTTATCGATGAACTTGTTGTTGCTATCGATGAATTCGATGAATGATGTGCTGGCGGTGCGAGATAATACTTTGGTGTATTTTCAACATCGTGTTGTTGTTGAACATCTTTGAGAACAACACGAAGGCCACTATTGAATTGAATCAGTCGCATATTGATCGCACAAACTGTCGGTTTAGATCATAGTTTTTGACAAAACAGAAGCGTAAAAATGAAAATATCTCGGATTCGTTCGCGTTGGTTAACCTTGATGAACGACGAGAACCGATTGAAATGAATATATATACATGTAAAATATCGATTTAGAAGAAGAATGAATGTGTATGTATATGATGGCTTTAACGATATGGATATAAAGAGAGTATGTGTGAGTATGTATATGAGCGAATAACAATCTTTGTCTTTTTCGCGTTTTTTTTCTCTCTTTCTTCCGCCACCCAAAAAACTTTAAACGAAGGTCGTTGTCGTCGTCAGTTTGTGCTTGCTGCTTGTTCGAAAATTATTAATCAAATCGACCAAGTGACCATTTCTATATCAATAGTCGTATGTACGCTCATTCTCTCTCTCGTTTTTTTTTCTCCTCTTCTTCTTCTTCGTCGTCGTCGTTGTTCTCCTCTCTCTTCTCTTCTTTATCATTTGTCCATTAGAGTTCAGATGTATGAGTAGGCTGAATGTTCGTCATCTTTTTCTTTCCGACTAATCATCTGGACGGTAGAAAGGGCAGTAGTAGCACCAGTAACAACTGTTGACTCGCTTCGTTCTTTCTTTCTTTCTTCTCTTTACGCCTTTCAAGAATGTATTCAAAGTATAATCGTAGTAGTTCTACTACTACGACGGACTATGTCCCCGATTTGAATTGTGCGAACATCCGTAAGAAAAAAAAAAATTGAGAAGCTAGATTAAATTGACCATCGATTATTTCATAGTGTCATATGTGCGTGTATGTGTATGTATTTGAATTGAGAGAATTTCGTGGGTGGTATTTGATTACATAAGATGAAATATGTATTTAAAAAAAAGGGGGTTAGTTAGATCTAATTCCGTTCTCTTTTTATTTCTACTTCTCGACATATGTGCGCGCACACGTGTGGCACAATAGATGTTCGTTGATGATGTAAAAGAAAAGAAACGAAATGAAACTGTCGAACTTACTCTTTTATTCGACGAGGATGTCGATCGTTTATGATGATGATGATGGTGGTGGTGATGATGATCGTTCGTTGTATTGTTGCTTTTCTTCTGTCGTTTCGATGTCGATGACGTACTTTTAATGCTATCAGTTCGTGCCATATTCCCATCGTTGACTTCACGACGATTTTCCGATGAATCATGTCGATTATGCCGTCTCCTACGATGACGTTCAATGGATGAGCTCGTATGTAGATTATTTCGAAGTGGTGGTGTCGATGAACTGCAAACACACGCACATGCAAAAGATTTTGATGATAAACATGCGAGGAAAAAGAAAAAAAAAGAAAACATTTCCGTGTTGAGCACAGCAATCATTTTGTGTGTTGATATTAAATGCAGAGAGAATACAAACGAAGATGAGATTCGCGCACCCTTCATCGTCGATAGAGAGGACGAGAGATCGAGATGGTGATTGTTCTTTTTCGCGATGTAAAGGAACGAGATCGAGAAGAGAATTCGTAGTTGATTTTAATGTTTGACTTTGAATGTTTAGAGATGTTAACGAACTCGAGAGAGGAGGAGGAGGAACAACAATAACTGGAGGAATCTTAGAATCAATGTTAGTAGTCGGCGGACTAGGAGATAGTTGACCGTTAGGTGTAGAAAAAGCGATAGATTCAATCGTTGGTAGATTTTCTGTTGAAATAGGTTCGGATAATGGTGGCGGCGATGATGAGAGTATTGGAATTGGTGGTGTTGGATCGTGTGACGGAATAACAGTTGTTGTTGTTGTTGTTTGTAAATTCGAAGAATTTGTTGGCAATGGTGATGGTGATGATACAGCGTGATTGTTGGTGATAATGATGCTTGAATCATTTTCTTTGGTTGTTGTTTTATTGTCATCTTCTAAGGATAGATTTTCGAAATTTGATAGAATGGGTTCGGTTTGATGCGATAGACTACTATCGGTACTACTCTTTGTTAGTAAATATTTTTTAATACGTCGTTTCGATGAACTTGGTGTTTGATAACTTGGATAGGAAGTTAGTGATGTATAAGATGTGTTTTTCTCAGCGGTTGATAATATTGGTCTCGTACTACTTATATATGTATGATCATCGTATGTACGATAAGAATTCAAAGGATTTGCAGTTGTTGTTGTTGATGATGAATTTGATATATCTGCTCCAAGTGCCGAATTTGTCATATAATTCGATTCGTAGTAGGTTGGTTTGATACGTTCTTTGGATTTTGCACGTAAATAATCATAATTATATGATGGATATGATGTTGTTATAGTTGATGATGATGATGGCGGTGGTGGTGGAGCTGGGGGGAGAGAAGGTGGGGGAATAATTGGCCGATTTAGAGTTTCATTGAGTGCAGTTGTTATTGTATTTGTTGGTAAATGATAGTGATAATAATGTGAATCTCTACGTACAGGTGTTGTTGGTGGAATAGGAGGAGAAGATTGGTAATCATCCAAAGGATTCGTTATTTGATCGATACGTTTAAATGAATTTGCTTTATGTAGATTAGTAGTCGAACGATTTTTTGAATCGCTTCGTCCGATCATTGAATCTTTAACTCGTGTATTAAAAACGAGATCTTTCAATTGATCAATCCGAGCTTTTCGTTCAGTTGGATTCGAAAATTTCTCATCAAGCATCGCTGATGATATGCCTAAAGGTGGTGGCGGCAGTGGCGGTGGTGGTGATGGTTGCAAACGTGATGCCGAAGATATATGTGTCGTCATCGAACCACCTGCATATTTCTTTTTTGTTCTTGATGATGAAGATGAAGGATTTGTTGTTGTTGTTGGTTCTGTAGCAAACTCATAATGAGAATTATTGTATGGTTGACGATAATAATGATGTGAATTAGAATTGGTACTATGTACAACGGGTTGCGACTGTTGTTGAGATTGATTTTCTTGTTGTTGTGATTGAGTGAATGAACCACGTCTTTCACTTGGAGCTCGTTCTTCGTTATAAAAATTGACTGACGATTGAGCTTGATGAAATGTCGAAGCAAATTTCTTTTTCAATTGTCGTGGTTTCGTTATATGACACCAAACCGGTGTTATATTCGCATATTTTCGTGCAAGTTGACTCGGCGATGAATAATGCCATGTCGGCGATGCAACAATCGGCGTTGTCGAAGCTGTCGATCCATAAAACGATGAATTACTATTATTATTCATATTCGCATTCGTTGATTGTCCAGTCAGTGTTGAATTCATATTATTATTACTACTACTAAAAGTATTTGTCGGCATTGGTCGATGTCGATATGCGTGACCGGTTGTATTTGAACTGATATTGCTTGTCATTTGCTGGTTGTCTTATAGCATTAGCTTATGTGTATGTAGATGTTAGTGGAAAGTAGAAGAAGAAGAAGAAAGAGAGAGAGAGAGAGAGTCGTCGTCGTTTTGCTGATGATTAGATAAGGATGAATAAGGAATCGAATGAAGGAAGTACACAGGAGATATGTATCGATGAATGGAAGACGCAAATAGGCAACAGAAAGAAACAACGCCTCTTTTTTCTATTTCCTCTCGTATTTGTAGAACAGCAAGAATTCTACGAGAAGAAGGTGTTGATCTTCAGAAAACTTCATTCATCGTAGCGACTGCTGTCGTTGTCGTTTTTTTTTCTTTTTCTTCTGATATTCATGAAGGATTGATATTATGTAGGCGATTGATTTTCTCATATGTTGTCCTATTTCTTTATCCTTCGCCTTTTTCCTCCAGTAACACGCACATATGTACAAGAAAAAGAAAAAGAACAGAAAATCATGGAGATTTTTTTTCTCTTTCGAATGTAATAATGTCTGTGCAAATGAGAGAAAGATATATGAGATGGGGCCTATATACAGAACTGTTTTTAATGATGAAGAAAACGAGCAAAAGTCTTGTCTTATTCGGTTCTGTTATCCGCCTTCTTAAACATAATTTATCAAGAGAAAGACAAATAATAATCAATGATGTTATGATTATTGTCAATATGTTGACTGTAGAAAATGACTGATTCGATGAAAGAAAAGTGAACGAATAGATTTTGTTTTCCGACAAGTAATCGAACTCAGATCGACAGGGACAAAAAAATATTATTGTTTTCCTACTGTTTCACTGAAGGATAAAAAATCGAAATGTTTGTATTCGCATGAACAAATCTTCATTAATAAACATACTTGTCCGTATTATTATTCGTCAGTTGATGTTTACGAATTTTCTCTCGATATCGTCGATATTTTTTACGATGATACGAACATAAATGAACATGTTCCAATTGTTCGGTGAGTTCATCATCGGCACTTGGATCGTAAACAGATGATGAGATTCTTTCCATAAGAAAATCGAGTTTAACGTTATTAACGATTATTTGTATTTCATATCAAGGCGAAATAAACATAAGAAAATACGAGACTGTCTACTCGTGCGATAGAATGTGTCTTTTTAATCGATAATAATCATCATAATGAGATAGGTAGGAAAAAGAACACAAGAAAGAAAAGAAAACATATCGACTTTCAAGGTGTAAAACATCATCGAACAAAATGATTACTGCACAACACGAATCATATCCGAGATATGTCCATGTTAAAGTCTGTTTTTATCTGTCAGATTTATCTCAACGATAACTGACTTGTTAATCAAAGTTGTTATCGACTATAAATTCAATTAAAACAAAAGATAGTTTTTACTCACCGTCGTCGTGATCTTGATCTCGATCTTGATCGTCGATGATGATGATGATGATGTCGTCGTCGTTTTTCACTGTCATACTTTCGTCTTGAATGACGATGACGTGAGTTAGCTGATCGTGATGATGACGATGATGATGACGATGTTGATGTTCGCGTCGATGAGGATGAAGATCGAGATGAAGAAGTCGATTTCGATCGACTTGTTCTACTGACTTCGTTTTTTACTGATGAACGTCGACGAGTTCTATGATTGATTGATGAACGTGATCGTCGTTCATCGTTACTATAACGTTCAGATGAATGACGTCGTTTAGGACGAGTCATTTAAGCAAAAAATATATGTATATATATATGTATATATGTATAGGTTTTTTAGAATAATAATCTTCAATTAAGAGTTATTGAACAAAAAAAAAACAAGAAAAACACAAAATAAGATCCATCGTTTTTTTTTCGTTGTTTTGGTATTATTCAATTCACAATAAAACTTTGTCGAACAAAAAAATCGATAAGATCAATTATTCAGAAAATTTATTAGCACAGATACAGAAAACAGAAAAAGATCGATCAAATCTCTGTTTCTTCTGCATTACTAAACTTTAAATTTATCAATCGAACAACAACAACAAAAAAATCAACTCTACAACAGAAAAGGATATTTTTTGTCAATAATTAGTCTCATTAAACCGGTAAGATTTTAATTTATAAGCAGAAGAATAGCAGCAATAAGTTAGATTTTAATCAGCAAATGAACTCGTTTTTTCGAAGATTGTCATCGAATGATCGATCATTTCATGATTTGCAAAAATGCAGCACCGGTTCGATGCAATTACAATTGCGACAGAGAATACAAACGCACTGACTGAAGAAAGAAAAATATAATTCTGATTAGTCATTTTCAATTTGACCATTCACAAATTGATTTTCTTATTCAAATATCAAATAACGATATTTATTTTCAATTTTTTAACTTGACTAATTTTTAATTAAAATTTCGGTTAATTTTTGTTCTTATTAAACATCAACAGTCAGCGACATCTATGTTAACGCATAAGTTTTCGACATCAATTAATCTGTACAGGAGTGTTTTTTTAAAAATAATTATTAGAGTAGAGAGGCATAAGATCATGACAACTCAAGAATCAAACTCGTTTATTTTGACTACACAATCGGGTTTTGTTATTCTTTCTCGAGAAGCACTCAATTAAACTCAATCTTTGTTTTGTAGAGCTTTTTTACGTTATGATGGTACGACAGTATGTTTTTATTCGAACGAATTGACATGCCAAATTAAGAACGATTTTGTTTTATTTCGAAAAGAAGTAAAAATATAAAACAGAGAAAAAGAAAAAGAAAAGCGAAGTTCATTCACGTTGATTGTTGATATTCAAGGTTTGAATTTGAATGACGTTTATTCTATGTTGGTCGTATTAAACGTTGTTGTTGAAGGAAGTTCATATTATTCTGTTGATTATAGAATTGATAGGGATCATGAGAACGAAGACGCATTCCACGTGCTTGCATGATTAATGGTTCTTGTCGAGTGAGTTTGACATTTGCTGATTTCGGCAATTGAACAATCGATGAAATGATTGTTGTTTGAATTTCTGTTGATGATTCCGATTCATCATATTTCGATGTCGTATTTGGATTACTTGTTGAAACATTTAAATGTCGATTCGAATTCGACACGACTGTCTAGAAAAAAAAACGAACGATGAAATCAATTTTCCTTTGAAAGAAAAACGAAGAATTTTCATACAAGTAATGGTAAATTGCTGAAATCTTGTCGTTGTTTTTGTTGATGAACATCATATGTTAATAATTGTGATGGTGTATTCGGTCGATTGTTGATATGAACTGATGATGGTGCGGGTACAGACAAATGACCATCGGATGAACGTGCTGGTTTCCACCATCGTGTAGCTGTTTCTTGTAAATGTTGTTGAACACGTTGTCTCGCACTGTTGGTTGTTGATGTACTTGTATCTGTTGATGTTTCATGATCATGTAATGTTTCTTGTGTTTGAAGAACGTGAATAAGTTTCGTAAGATTGGCTAATGTTATGTATTCATTTGACGGTTCGATAATCGATGTTTGTTGTTTGACATGAGCGGTGTTCGACCGTCGATGAGAATAGGCCGGTGGTAAATGTGTGTCTTGATTGGGTTTCGAACGCGCTTGTTGTCGTGGTTGAGGACGAGATGTTGTCGGGAGTATGACGGGACAGATGACAGATTGTTGAAAATAGGGTTTCGTTTGATTAGCCGTAGCATGTTGTTGCGTTTGTTGTTTAAATCTCGGATTGAGTTGTGAGAAACGTTGACGATGAATTTCCATAACTGATGTTAACTTTTTTGGCCAAGCTGATAGATGCGTTTTAATCTTGCCTGTATAACCTATCGAATGATTTTCATTCGTTGTTGTCGGCTGAAATCCTGTTGATTCAGAATTAAAGAAAGGCGAAAGTATGTTCGTCTTTTGAGTTTTTGTCGATGACGATGCAGGAGAAAAGGAGGAATTTGTTATTGATGTTGTTGCTGATGAAGGGACAAAATGTTGAACAAGCATGATGATGTTTATTTTTGTCGTTTTTTTCTCTCTCTCTCTCGTTCTCTACTATTTCTACGAGTCGAATTGATGCTGTTTAAGTGTCATTGTTTAGTCAGAATCGCGCTGTTGCTGCTTCCATCTGAAAGAAAAGAATAACATTAATGTTGATCGAATTATCGTGTGCCTACGTGTACGAAGTTTGTGCTTGATTTCACGCATAAAAATCACTAAGAGTATTTATCTACGTAATTCGTTGAAAAATCAATCTATGAAATAAATCAACAAAAAACAAACGATTATGAAATCATGACTTTAGATAAATCGAGTTTTTTTTTCCTCAAAATGATTTACTCAATTCACAACTAGTTGAATCGAAGATGAAGAAAAAAAAACAACAAAACTTTAATCTTATTTTTATTTGATCAAATAATGTAAGAACAAATTAAATGAAAATACTCGGGGACATTGTATTGTTTCGTTTCTGTAACGAATTTAGTGACGTTTTTTTTATAACTCAAACGAAAAGTCGATCATTCACTTATTTATAAGTGTGGACTTAGAATAATATTTTGCTTGGTATTTTGATAAACGAATATAAAATAGTGAAAACGAAAAAAAAGAAGATACCTGTTGTGTGAAGAAAAATCTTCTTTAATGTTTCGTTGTGATTGAAAAAAACGAAAAATGCGTTTTTACTGAAAAATATATTGAATTCTTTTATTCGTTTGTGGCACTTTTTTCTCTCTTCTTTTCTTTTTAATTAACATCAAATCACACTAATAAAGCCTTGCGAATTACTTGTGATGTTCTTTTCTTTTTCGAGGTTTTCTTTCGTAATTAATTCGTTCACATCGAATTCAAGAGCCAATAGACAATAATCATAGAAAAGAGCAACTAACTTTTTTTTCTATTAAGACGAGAAAAAAAAATTAAAATTTCAATTGACACTTGATTTATTTACAAAAATAAACAGAAGAAAAGAAGTTTTTTTTTTCGAGTCTATTGAGCAAGTGTAGCTTGTGCGCGAAAGCCACGTCCAGCATAATATCTATTCGATTGAAAAACAATCATAAGATTGTTTTCTGCACTTCGGAATTGAAGATTATTCGAATTTGCACCCGAACCACAATATGTTGGACCGACTTGTCCTGAAATGAAAGAGCAAAAAAAAAGCCACAAATCTACTCGAAGAAATCATTCGAATCTACCGAGATGATAGTATCGTATTTCGAGTGTATCATCACAATTGTTTGTACCATAGGATGGAAGATTAAAATCTGTAAATTGAAGATTTATTTGATAGGACATTGGTGCTCGAATGTAATAATAACATTGAATATTTGCAGGATAGAGATTAGGATAATTCGGTGATGTTATTGTCACTATTCGGTTTGATGTTGTTAGATCAAATATACGACTACAATCTTGAAATTCAAAGAAAAACAAAAATTGATTAGTAACCAGAATGAATGAATTTTCATCACCTGTCGTCAACGTCGTTTGTCTTCGCTTTCGACGGACTTCATTATTCTTTTTTTTTGTTGCTATTAATAGATAAAATTAAATTAAATTTTTTTTTCTCGTCTATTCTCAAAATGTTTTTGTTTTCTTTCGATACATACGACAAATTCCATCGAGAATACTAATATCATCGATAGCCATATAATTGTATTCAGTTGTATTCGATGAATATGTAAAGATTAACTCATAAACATTATTCGTAGAAATTACTTGTTGAATTTCTTCCCAATTCGGATCTATATTTTCAAACGAAATTTCAATAGAAAACAAACAAAAACTCTAATTGAAAAAGAAATTTACTTTGATCTTGTTCGTTGAGTATCGGAATTTCTTTGATTTCTTTGCCAGTTTTCGTATTAGTAACGATCTGAAGTTTGCCAACACCTCGTCCATATGCTGTATACCAAAATTGTAAACAATGATTCGAGTTTTTAGAAAGATGAAATGGACCGAATTGAAATTGTTTTGTTGAATTTCCAGTTAGAAACAGATATTTTCCATCTTGACGAAGAAAAAAAAACGAAGTGAAATGATAGATTCTGAATTGATTGATGCGTACCACCGCGTGTGTGATCACTGATCGGTTGAATTTGATCGGATTGTGTTCCATCTTGAATTTTCAATTTGTGTTCAGTTTTTATCGAACAATTTTCATTTGGAAGATCGAATGTACAACTTATGAGAATGTCATTTTCTGAACGAACGAAAGAAAAGAGAAGAATTTTGAATAGAATGTCGAAATCGATATGATTTTTCCCTACGATTGCATTCGGTAGCTTGACAGGATTCGATTTCGAATGAATCACCTCCTAAGGATGAACATGGATCGGAACTACCCTCAAAATTGGTGTCCGAACAGAGACGAGTACGAACTCGAACGCCAGTACCACAAGATTCACTGCAATCAGACCAATCACTCCATTCAAGCCATCGAATAATCTTAGCTGCTACAGTTCAAAGAAAATCTGTCATTTTATTCAAGAAAAAACACGAAAAACTACCTGAAGTTGTCGTGGTCGTAGTCGTTGTTGTTGTTGTTGTCGTCGTCGTCGTCGTCGTCGTCGTTCTCCTAGTAGTAGTAGTAGTAGTCGTTGTTGTTGTTGTGGATGTTACTCGAAAAGGTTTAGTGGTTGAGGGTGAGGATGGAAATACACGAATCGCTATTTGAAACAAAAGTAAATATGAGAAAAAATTTCAAATAAAACAAAGATTTTCTTTCTACATGAATGTCCTCGTAATAAATGACATCGATCACCATAGAATCCATCAGGACATGTACATTGACAATATTGATTTACAAAACCTTGATTTTCACAAACAGGTCTGTTCGGACAATTGTTACCACAATGATAAGCTAAATTAGCTAATTTAGTATCGAGAAACGAAAGACCAGTACGTTGTCCCATAAGAAAAGTACGTCGTGAATCACGAGCTGACATAACACTCTAGAATTTACATACATCGAATAGATATTAACAAAAGAAAACCGAATACTGTTGGATAGTAGTGCATGATTGAACTGAGATCGTACGGTTGACCATAATAACCTGGCATGGGATTAGGCATAATATCATATTGAACGGCTTCAGTTGTGCCCATTCGATTGAAATATATATAGATTTCTTTATCACGATCTGTACGTCCCATTTCATGATAAAAACCAATAACATGTCCTAATTCATGTATAGCCGAACCAAGTGGACATACAACTGGTAGATAAACTGAATATGATTGCGGATTTCCAGTGATCGGAGATCTATAACCAACATAGGTAGCACATCTAAAATGCAATCGATTTTGAAACTTAATCTAGATCATTGACAATTGATATACCCTGATCCTGTATCTTCAATAGTAATTTTTGCTTGTATATCCCAATGAAGTTGAGGATTGTATGGTTCAAAACGAATACACGTTCGTTGATGCCAATGTTGAATAGCAGTCAACACATTTTGTTGTACTCGATAATCTATTTTCGAGAAAACAAAAGTACGATCCTCTATTATCTTCTTATCCAAAAATCAACAACATACCAATATTAGGCAAAAATTCATAGGGAACTACTCCACGTGGCCATCGATTTCCAGTACCAAAATAATTTGTTTCAGCAATGACTTTTCGTTTGAGTCTATTTTATTTAACAAAAAAAATACAATCAATTACAATTGAGATTATCTTTGATATGAAACTACCGTTTTAACTCCGAATGTTCACTCTCCTCATCGATCGGAGTTAAAATATCACCATGAGCTATAAATTTCTGTTTGGCTTGATTGATATCATCATACTGTAATCCAGCATCTTGAATTTGATCTACAGGTATTGCTTGAAGAACCTTATCAGAAAAACGAGCATGTCATACATAGAAAAATATGAAATAGCTTACAGGTTTTGATACAATACGACCTTGATGAAGAATAGTTTGTGCATTTCTATAGAGTTCTTTATTTTCTATTGTAGAATTATTTACTTGATTTTCACAACGATGAATGTTTATGAAAAGCAAAACAAATAAACCTTGATAGAATAATTTATCTTTCATTGTCTCCACAAAATGCGTATTCAAATAAATACAGTCTCAATGATTTCTAGGTAGATATATATACAAATTCAAGACGATAAACAAGCGAAATCAAGGCTATCAACTATAAAATCAGGTTTTCTTTTTGACACCTGAGGTGGATATTATCCTATGAAGAGAAAAGAAAACTGACAATGACAGTACAAGGATCGATTGTATATGCTTGAGTACTGCTCAAGGATCTCGATAGAAAGGCAGGGAGAGAACAATGTATTTTTTGTTTTGTTGTGTAGGATTCGATAGTACTACGCATTTTATTTCAAACTTCTCGACACAATCATGTACTTCAATGAGGACAAAAAAACAACGAGCGAAAATGGTTCTGTAATTTTCGAAGGTTATTTATTGTTTCTTAGGAATAGTGCAGCTAACATTCCGTAATACGTTGGACAACAAGCACTAAAATTTGTTAATATCCAATGAGCCGATGAATCAATCGATTGAGATGAGTGTTCGATTCGATTTTGAATGAAATCATTTTTCATAACACCTTGTAATGTCAATGATCCAGCATAACCACAACTAATTGCTTGTTTCTCGATTTTTCCTGCTTGATTAACTAGTAAATCTTCATCGAGTTGATAGAGATTATTGTTCGATTGCGAACGTTTTCCAGTTAACCAATTTTGAATCATTTCATCGAATAAATCGGCCTGTTCAGTACCACTTTGTGGAAATCTTGAGAAACAGGATGGATCTGGTTGATAAAGTTGTGGTAATTGTGAGGACCATGCATGTGTATGTGCTTGATCACCACTGATAACAAGAAGAATTCGTTTCGATGATTGATCACACCAAGATCGAATCGATTGACCGAATTTGATAAGGTTAGGTTGTTGTTCTTCATAAAATCGTTCTTTTTCTTCAGCTAAAACGTATCGAATCAGTCAATCAAGTCGAATAACGATGTATTCTACCGTACTTGTTACACCTCTACCTGGCTGTGCAATAATAACTACTTTAGGTTTCGATCGCATTGAAATCTGTTTCAATTCATTGTTTTTAACATTTTGATTTCGTCGAGCTAATTCATGTAAAGCAAAATACAATGGCACAACTTCACCCCATCGCAACGGTGTACTTAGACCAGCGAATGATAACATTCCTTGAACATTTGATAATCTTTCTTTTAAATATAAATAAAGTTCTTTGCTTGCTTCGCCATCTAAATCAATATCGACACTATAGTCAGTCCATTGTCCATTCCATTGAGCATTTCCATTTGCATAACAATTTGAAATACCTGGTTGATAAATATTAATCGAATGATGAACATTGAGACCATGAGGCGTTAATAAAAGAAGTAGATCGGGATTGAGTTCAGCTATTTGCGTACTTATTTGCATACAAGTCGAATGAAGAGATTTGGCAAGAATTGGAAGATCTCCTCGATCTGGATCGAGAAGCATTGTTCCATGTGGAAGATAGGCAATTCCAATTAAACCACATTGATCATTTGATGTCATTGTTTTGTTTATTTTACTACGATTATAATCTTTGACGCACAACGATTTGTTTATACTTTTGATTAGTAAATTTTTTGCGTATAATATTTACAAATAGATGTCCTTGACTTCCATTTCGTTGTTATTTCGTTTGATGTTAAATCGATATCAATAGGAATCAATTAACTCAACAGAAAATTGATTCTCTTTTATTCAACGAGCCAATTTTAATTAATCGATCAATTCTTCGAAATAAATACACTTGCATACATATTGTTTTCATTGAATCATCACAATGCCATTGATAACTCGTTTACGAAATTCAGTACGATTTCGATTTCACATTGGAATTTTTTTTTGTTTCTTATTGCTAATTTTAGTGTCATGTTCCAGCTGAATCTTCAACTTTTTCATCAATAAAATCAATTCTTTGCCGTCGTTTTTTTAAAAAACGTACTTCGATTAAACAAAATTCAACACAATCACAGATGAAATCGAAAAGACGGTACGCTCAAAACACTTTGTTCGTGTGTTTTACTTTGAAACGAAAACATTTTGTCTTCAGATCAAGTCACAAATCGAAAACAATCAACAATTACGATATGACTATTTTACATGAAGATGAACTCGAAAATCCTCATTTGGCAACTGTTCGTCGTCGAAAGAAAACGATTCCTTCGTGGGCAAACAGTAATTATCTATTGTTTCTCTTGTTATTCGTGAATATTTGTTTGATTTTTACAGAAGATCAACTTCAATTAGCCATTATCAATCAAGTCTATTTTCAAAATCAAAATCCTGAAGAGATCTTTGGAACAATCTGTATTGAACAAGTTCATGAAATCATTCATTCAATCGATAATGCAAACAAAACTTCAGTTTCAATGATTAGTTCGCGTCATTTTGTTTGATGTTCTTCATGTTTTATTTTTATTTTAAATAAAAAAAAACGAGTGTGGATTGAATTTGATTCACTGGAAAGGTTACGTTCAATGATATCAATAATTAATATTCAGAATAATTCTTTCATCGTTCACTATGAGAGAACTTTATTAACAAAGCGCATAAAAATTCGTTCACCTTTCATCATGGCTTGAATGAGGAAGAAGAAGAGAGGAGAGAGAGAAAGCATTGAGCATTATTTGGCTTAGCGAAAGAAGGCGGAGGAAACACTAATCATCGATCTATTCAATCATTGATACAGAGAGAGAGAGAGAGAAAAGAGAGAAAGAGAAAAAGAGATAGAGAATATATGATAAAAGTGAAAGCATAAAAGAGAATGAATATTGTCACAATGCGTCCTTCCTCTTTTTGAAGAGAAATATAAGCTAGTTTATGATATATTGTTATAAAGCAAGGTTCACAGTTACTGTTGTTGTCAATTGGATTCTTGGTTAAAAATGTCTTGGATTTCAAGTAATACTCTCAAAATTCTATTCGTAACTGTCGTCGTTTTCGAAGGTAAGTTACTCGACGTTTGTTTCTTTGCTTTTGCGTTTTTCAATAGTTAAGAAAAACTCGATAGATGATTAGTTCTGTGAGAAACATCTTTGATTGTAATCCTTGTTGCATTTACTTTGAAGTCTTTTTGATCGCGACAAACATTGAGCGAAATGTAAACGGATGTATGAAAATCTATATTTCAATATTTTTTGTTTATTTTCTCCGCCTTTTTGATTTCGTTTGACTAAATACTAATGAGTATTAGACATGAATATCATAATTAGAAATACTCTTTGGAAACAGTAAACATGCATAGGCGTGGTCCCGACGTATTAACATGTCGTTTTCGTTTTCTTTTTTGTTGTACATGTTTTGTTTGTAGTTGCTTAACACGCACATTATCTTGATCAGTGCGGATAACCTTTGTATGAGCAGGGACCAAGAAGAAAGAGAATGACGTTTACTGAATCACATACGTATATACATACAACTGGACATGTTTCTTCCTTTTGTCATGATCTATATGTACAAAATAAGAGCCAAGTAGTAAGAAAAAAAGAAGAATCCGCCACTTGCATAAAGAGACCAGTGTAACTTCAATGAACTTTACTCACGAATTATAGAATAAGAGACAAAGATTGATGATGCAATTGATGCACATATGCGTATGGTGCTAAAACCGATAGAAAAAAAAACGAATGCGGATATAGGTCTGTCTGTGTTCTCTTGACCAGAGATAATTTGTTTTAAATCGATGTAACCGAGTAAATGAATTTTAATTGCAGGATTTCTCGGTGTTAATGCGATAAAGCCTCAAGTGAATTATGCTGGATGTTTTAAAGATAGTCGTCAACGACGTATGTTAAATGGCTTGATTAAGCCGTTGACATCATCATCAATGAGCATTGCTCTTTGTATTAACTACTGTACTGAACATGATTTTCGATTTGCTGGTTTACAATTTCGGTAATTACGAATCGATACGATTGAATTGTGTAATCACTAAAGGATATTTCTAATATTAGATCGGAATGTTATTGTGGTAACGAATTGATACTATCGAAAACGAGAGATATAATAGCAAATGTATCTGCATGTTGTTCATGGACATGTTCAGGACGTTCGAATGAAACATGTGGTGGTGATCTTTGTAGTTCAATCTACGCTATAAATAATACATTAGGACGAAGTCTTCGTGAGTATTTGATTGATATAGAAGACGAAAAAAAGTCAAGCTGTATTTCTTTTCTTTCACATGTTATCAGGAGATCGTACAGATTCATCATCTATTTGTTTAAATAATCCTTGTGGTTATGGTGGAACTTGTGTACCAAATATATTATCACCTATGAATGGTTCTTATCAATGCAGATGTCCATCAGATCGTATTGGCATTCATTGTGAACATCGTAAGTAGAATTGAATGATTCGATAAATTCTAAATTTGTTCTTAGCTGACCCATGTCGTTCGGCAAATGTTTGTTCGAATGGTCATTGTTTGTCATTTCCTGAAAATGGTTCTTTTGCTTGTCAATGTCGTTCGGATACATGTTCAACATCAGATGCCATATGTGATGAATCGAAAATCACAACATTAACATGTAAATGTCCGCCGAATCGATATGGTGATCGTTGTCAATTATCTTGTTCATGTCAACATGGTGGTCGTTGTATAATTAAAGAAGATAATTCAACAGCAATATGCCGTTGTGATGAATCGAGATTTTATGGAAAATTCTGCGAAAATATATCACCATGCGCATCTCAACCATGTTACATGGGTGGAACTTGCGAAAGAAATGAATCACGATTCATCTGTAAATGTCCAGCAAATCGTATTGGAGCTCAATGTGAAAAGATTGATCCATGTCAAGAAAATCCTTGTATTGGGTACGTGAAATATCACTAGTATTTCAATTCAAAAAATAATGCGTATACTTTTTTTATTTTAAAGAAATAGTACTTGCTATCGTATCAATAATTATTCATATAAATGTGTATGTGATCAAGTTCATACTGGAAAAAATTGTCAAAGTAAAAAAGTTTTTACAAAAAACGAACAAAAGCAAAATTATTTGATTGATTTTTTTTCTCTCTTAGGTATCGTTCCAACGATCAATCGGTATGGATCATTTCATAGTGCTTGTGTTCGGCAAAGTGATTGCGATCTGTCGCTTGGTTTAATTTGTTTTCCTGAACGTCGTTGTGCTTGCATGGATGGTTATACATGGACAATTGACAAAGACAAACCCTATTCAATCGGTCAATGTGAACCAATAAATGCTTGTCTACAATCGCCATGTCTCAATCAAGGTCAATGCGAACAACGTAATGGCACAAATGATTATATTTGCCATTGTCGACCGGGTTTTGCTGGACGAAATTGTCAAATTCAGTCACGTGATCGATCCAATCAATGTTATGCAGGCTATTGTTTAAATGGTGGCTCGTGTTTTATAAGTTCCATTGGTCAAATGGAATGTCGTTGCATACCTGGTTATATGGGTCGACATTGTGAAGTTATTTTGGGTCCATGCTATTCAAATCCATGTCCAAATCCTGATTCAGTTTGTTTAAATATTCAAGATGGTTTCGTTTGTTTATGCAATGACAATCAATTGTTAGAACCCTATTGTAATATCTCGAAATATTGTCCTGGTTCGATTTGTAATGGTCGAGGCATTTGCTACAATGCATTAAATCAAAATTCTTATTGTCGTTGTTTGCAACCGTACACGGGTTCACGTTGTACATTGATTGATACGTGTTCAACAGAGACAAAATGTCATTCATCAGCAACATGTATTCCAACTGAAACAGGAAGTTATTGTGCATGTCCACCGGATCGAACCGGACCGACATGTCATGAAGGTTAGATTTATCTTGAGAAAGAAAGAAAACAAACACACGTTAGTTTAATCTTGTGAATAGAATTCTGGCTTGATCCGTGCTTGAGTAGTTCAACAGCTTGTTTTCATCATGGAACGTGCACGTCATCTCCTGCTCTAACAGCATCATTATCTTCGTCTCAACCATATAAATGTGCTTGTACAGAAGCATATACGGGTTCACGTTGTGAAATCGAATTGCCATGTCCAATACAACGTTGTCGTCACAATGGAACATGTCAACGAAATAGTGAATTCGGTTACTTTCAATGTTTATGCACGTCGGATTATGCGGGTTCAAGTTGTGAACGAGGTTCTCTTTGTTATTTTCGAAAAAATTCAAAGACAATATTTTCGTCGCTTTTAGCTCTGCGTACAACGACTCCACCAAGTGCATGTGCAATTCTACCATGTTTCAATGGTGGTACATGTTCAGAAACGTCGATTGGCGGTTTCGTTTGCGTTTGTCCGATAGGTTTTGCTGGCGTACGATGTGAAGATCATGTTACAACTCAACTTTCAACGACTCCACCAACGAGTACACTCGCACAAATAATTCGAACAAATGATATTTGTGAAAATAAGACTCTATGTTTAAACATGGGTATTTGCAAACCAAATGGTGTTGGTGGTTTTCTTTGCGAATGTTTGAATGGATATGCAGGAAATCGATGTGAAGCAAAAGGTGAATGAAACTAATTTTCTTTTCGTTTTTTTATTAGCAAACCGTTTGTTTTTAGTTGATATTGGCCCATTGCAAAAGGCAGCTTTTTCATTAATTAATGTTAGTATTCGAATTTTTTTGTTATTCTGATAAAAAAAAACGAAAGAGTTTTACTCGGATAATTTAGCTTGCTTGGATAATTCCGCTTGGTATTTTACTTCTCGTTGTTTTAATCATGTTGTTTGGCTTTGTCTGTTGTCGACATTCATCTCAACGAAGGTAGTATATCGAACTTTTTGTTCGTATATTTGTCTCACTAATTGTTTAGTGAAAGATCGGAAATCCGAATTTTAAAAACCAGTCTGTAGAGGTATTATTCCAACAAAAAAAACACTAACGCTTTGGCATTTGTCTATGAAATCTAGAATCATTTTTCATATGAAGTCAAACTAAAAAAATATATTAACTGGGTTTTGCTTTATTCAAATTTTATATTCCTGCTCGATTGATGACTTTGTACTTTTCGTTTTTTGTTTTTGTTCTTTAGAAAAGAAGAACCAATTTATATGTTCGATCAAGGATCTTATGCAACACCAGCCATGACAGGACACTCACGATTTCGTGAATATTCTAATCCAGGTTTTATTTCTTCGCCTACACTTCGTCGAGAATAGATTTTTTTGTCTTCGTTTTTTTTTCACTCAAAATTCGCTCATTTTGTTATCTATTGTAAACATTCATTTTATGTTTTCGTTTTTTTTCTTCTTTTCTAAACAATATAAAGAACAAACATACAGTATTCGACACTCATAGACAATGATCGTGTCGGGGGACAAAAAACTAACCAAAATCAATACATTTTCATCGAAGGAATGTTTTTATTTCGGTCTGAGAGAACAAAATAAAACAAAATGAAGATCATAACTTTAAAGCAGGACTAAAACGACATTGATTTACTCGTGAAATATGTAAACGTAGAAAGAGAGAATGGTTGCGAGAAGAAAATACGAATAAATGAAAATAATTTTTTGTAATAACAACAACAATAAAACAATTTACAAAACGAAAAGGACGAATGTTCTTCTTGTGTGTGTTTTTGTTTGTATTCTTTTCTTTTGATTTACTCACGTTTACCAATTAACATGAGAATATACATAAAGATATAGACAATATCGAGGTAGAGCATAATTGAAGCAAATACGTGATCTTCTGCGCTTATTTCATGTCGTTTACCTCCTTCAAAAAAAACAGACAAATTTCTTTAAGTTATTTGGAGAACATTTACAAACCCATGATTAATTGTGTGTCGACGGCTAAGAACTAGACAAAAGAAAGAACATTTAGAGATTCATATTCAATTGTTTAAATAAAACGTTTGTGCTTACAATCGAAAAGGCCACAGCTCCGAGACCGGCATAAACTGTATATACAATCTAAATGAAGATTAAAAACAATATATTTTATTGAAATTTGTTGACTCGTTGAAAATCTACTCGTGAATAAGTAAAAATACAAACAAAACCAAAACCAATTAGTGCCAATGAAATGGCAAATAAAACGCCGAAACATGAAGTAAAATCGAATTTCGTTTGAAAAGAAAATAAAGTCACACCCAAACAGACAAAAGCTGTAATACCAACAGCAATGAAAACCGATTCTACGTCGTAATATGCCGAGATCATGCCCATCTAAATTGAGAACAATGTTTTTTTTCCATTAATAATTCAAACGTTTTTACCATATATGCCATTGATAGAGTCTGATAAAAGGAAAAAAGGAAGAGTTTTTTTGTTTTTAATTTAATTACAGAAGAGTTGGTTAAATTACTAGAAGAGTTAATAAGATCAAGTTCATTGGAAATCGACGTCCAACATTTTTACAACAAGCCAATGCTAAATATGTGACCAAGAAAACAGCATAAGATGTCCAATAAGCCCATTGGCCACTGGATGATCGAACATACGTACGAATAACCGGACTAAAACAACAAGGTTCATTTATTTCAACAAATCTTTTGAATTTCTAACGTACGTAAAACGAAATATTGAAATAATGCCAAATGTAATCAACAACTGTAGCATGAGAATAACATAAACCTATTTGGAAATGAGGTTTGTTGGTGTTTTGATTTCGATAGATCAATCAAACCTTTCGAATAAAAGCTCGACGAATGTCTTTACTTTCAAGTCCATTAAATCGACCCCAACCAGTTCCACTTCGTGATTCATCTATTCAATTAACAACAATAAGAAGAAAATATCGAACACTAGGTTATCTAAATAAATCATTTATCTTAACAATTTGCCCTGATAGTTTGTATATTCAAAATTGCGTCATTAGTCACTGGTGTTCACAGTTATATATACACTTTCTTTTTAAAAATAGAAACCATCAAGTCAAACATTTCTTTTTGTTTAATTACAAAAAAAGAAAATTTCTTCAAATACAATTTAATGTTAATTTCCTTTGTCAGCGAAGAGAAAATCTACGTCAATGGAAAACTGTGACGAGTCTTATCTCGATATGTAACAATACCTTTTGGAAATGATGCATGTGGCACGACAGGTGGTGGCTGAAAAGCCATTTGGTTTTGTTCGTATCCGTGTGTTGCATTTGGATCGACAAAAGGAGGCGATTGT
>Ga0209915_1001428_pt1:0-32500 | contig 33911 bp, 40 predicted proteins | sample ThiBiot_750_plan_FD_183952 | JGI IMG/M metagenome (GOLD analysis project Ga0209915, IMG submission 183952) | Wastewater bioreactor microbial communities from Cape Town, South Africa - Thiocy_cont_750_plan (SPAdes) | ecosystem: Engineered > Bioreactor > Thiocyanate-remediating >... | reverse complement strand
ATTGATTGATTGATTGATTGATTGATTGATTGATTGATTGATTGATCTATACCAATAGGAATACGAGCTCGCGAATCGACCGAGCACAGGCGATGCGACCGATTGACCGAGACAGAACAGCGCCACCGACACTCCGAGTCCAATCTCATTCCCTCCAATCTAACCCCGACCCCGAACCACAACCCAATCGATTCAACGTGAGCTCACGGATCAATACGAGGTCGAGAGAGAATCGTGCTTCCGTGTGCCACGTACCGACTGCAGGAAGGGCCACAGCACTGGCAGGAACACGGCGAACGAGATGTTCGACAGGAACACCGTCGCCAAGCATAACTTGACCCTCACTGGCTTGGTTCGATAATGATCCGCTCGAATCTTTGGACTGTACGCACACACATGGACAAATAGATAGATAGATAGATAGATAGAGTATTAGGTACCAAGGTTATGGACCTCATGAGGCAGAGTGGGAGGCTCGATATCAAAGGCGAGCAGGCGTCATCATCGTGTACCAACCTCAACAGCGAGTACGAGCCGTGAGACGCTGAGGCCTGCGACCAATGCTCGTCGGTATCATCGTCATCGTCGTCTTCATCAAGTAGTGTGCCTTGAGATGGCCATGAATCATCTTCCTCGGTCGTGTGTGCCATCGAGTGGTTGCGAGGGAGAATGAATGAGGTGTATGTCGGCGTGTGTGTGTGTGTGTGAGCAGGAAGACAAACGAATGACGCAAGGAATCTTCGCTCGCTCTCTATCTATCAGGCTCGAGCACCACCACACAATCGCATGAATGAGAAAGAACGAGTCGGATTGGTTTGAGCAAGCAAGAGTTATTCAGTGATGATGTTGATGATGATGATTGTGTAGAGGAACAAGGAACGATTCGGTTTTACAAGTTACAATGGGTTGGGAGGGGAGGAGAGCGAGATCGGGAGACTCGTGTGCGATAGCGGATACAACGAGGTTGTCGGTATCGGCTGGTATGGGTTAGTTAGCGCGAGAGCGAGAGTAAGGAGGATAGCGATAGAGAGAGAGAGAGAGAGACTATGAATGAATGAATGCATGAATGGAGCAGCATAGCGCGTGTGGTATGCAGTGAGAGTGTACAAGTAAACACGACGGCTGACGAGGAGGAGAGCCACACTACCGCGCATGCGGAAGCATTGGTCTAGACGGAAGCCGAGTGCGTGTAGACGTGCGTGGTAGGATAGAGCGAGAGTTTGGGAGAGTGTTCGATTCGAGTTCGAGGGTTACAACACGGTACGCCGAGTAGTGTTACGTATTCGGCGGTCGTGCAGGTAGTGGTCGCACCGGGATGGCGCGTTTGCCAGTCGGCGGTCCGGCAGGTCGTGGCGGTGGCGTGACGACGCTGGCGGGGCTTATGGATGTGGTTGTCGAGGGAGTACGCGGAGGAGGAGTTGGCGGTACCGGGTCACTGGTCTCGCGCGCTGGTGCAGGAGGTGCTGCTTGCGCCGGTGGCGGCGGCGCTGGTTCGGCTGGAATGTTATTCAACAAGAAAGCGCTCGGCATCGGGAGGTGCTCGGGCGACGAGCTCTCGGTAGTGGTACGCTTGGGTGGTCGAGGAGCGCTCGAGTCTCCTCCGGGCGACGCAGAGGCCTTGGCTCGATTTCCCGGCGGTGGGCCGGCTGGTCGCGGCGGCGGCACGAGTGGTACCGTGGCTGTGGCCGTGGCCGTGGCGGCAGCTGGCGGCGGCGCAGTCGGTAGACTGGGCGACTCCTCGAGCGGTCGCGGTGGCGGTGGCGGCAGGTTGGCGAGGGAGGAGCCGGGTCGTCGAGAGGGTGTTACGGGAGCAGACGGCGTCTGGGGCGTTGTGGGCGTTGCGGGTGTGGCGGCAGTGGCGACGGCCGGCAACGAAGCCAACGGCGTGGATTGACGATCCGAGGCGCCTGTAGGTGTCGAGGGAGCCGATAGCGAGGAGCCGCCGGTTCTGGACAAGGCGCTGCTTGCAGGCCGTGTGCCAGGCGCCGTGAGCTTGCGGGCGGGATCTTCAGGGGTGAGGGACTTTTTTGCAGCCTCAGCGGCGATAATGACGCTGAGCGGCTTCTTGTTACGCGGCGAGGTGTCGTCAGCGTAGCGGCGCTGTGGCGGGGCGCTGAGCGGCCGCTCGTTGTCGGCGTTGATGCTCACGTGCGAGTGGCCGGTCTTCTTGCGACGCGGGTCGGTGGAGGGACCATCGTCGTCGTCGTCGTCATCATCGTCGTCCCTGGTGCCGTTGTCGCCGAGAGCCAGCGAGGTCGAGACTAGCACGGGCGCCGAGAAGATCTCGGACTGTGAGCGCGGCGTGGGTTCGGCGGGCTCGGGCGAAGGCTCGACGGGTTCGGGGCGGTCCCAGAGCTCGATGACGGTCTTGAGCACGTTCTCGAGACGAAAGAAGTAGCCCATGGCGAGGCCGCTGACGGGCACGACGTGCGTGAGAGCGAGCTTGCCGACCTCGCGATCGGGGTCCTTCTTCTTGCGCGCCTGCTCGAGCTCGAGCTCCTTCATCTCGGTCAAGTATTCCAAGTCCTTGATCAAGCCGTCGAGCTGGCGCCAGAGCGTGGCGGACTCGACGTCGGCGCACGAGGTCATTTCGTCGCGGCGGCTATTGAGGCGCGTGCGGGCGGCCTTGAGGTCGAACGGCGCATCAAAGTCGAGGCGCTGCGAAAGCACGAGCTCCGAGAGCACGACGCGCGCCTTGAGGATAAAGTCGTCGATCGCGTCGTAGATCTGCTTCATGAGGCTCTCGACCACGTGGTCGGCCGAGTACTCGCCGCCTTGCGGCTTGAGGAGCTCCTGCACGAAGGCGAGGTTCTTCTTGACGCCGTCGAGATTCGCCGGTGGCTGATCGATGTAGGTGCCTTCGTCGAAGGCGCGCGTGTCGTAGTTGTGCTCGATCAAGAAGGCCTCGCACTCGAGATCGATCAACTTGAGCCACCACTTGGTGAGTTCGTCCTTGACCATACCACGAAGCAACTCGCGTGTTTGGTCTTGTTGTTGAGCGTAAGCCTTTTCACAATTACTCGCATATCTATAATAACGAACACCACCACCACCACCACGGCAAAAAGAGTGAGTAGGCAGAGGTTGAGTGAGCGAGAGAGCAAGCGTTGTATGCGACGTACTTGGCCACGGTATCCTTCATGAGTTGTGAGAAGGCCAGGGTCGAGATGTCGCGCAGATCGGTCGCCGATGTGGGTACAAAGAACTTGTTCGACGAGGCATCGGGCTCCGAGTTGAGCTGGCGCACAAATTCCGAGAGCTTTTGCGCTCCCCAAGGTTGTAGCTGGTCACCGAGCTCCTTGATCTCGGCCGGATCGAGGGCGTTGATTTGTTGTCGAATGGTTTGAATGGAGTAGTAGTCACGGAACGAGAGTTCGACATCGGTTGCACGTGCCCACTTGTTGATCATATCTAACACCTCCAAGTTGATGCCTTTCTTTGAGAGATACGCTCGTGCGCGTCTAAAAAATGAACCAAGAAGCAGACAACAGAAGAAAAGTCCAAGAGTTATTTCACAAGTTAGCGAACGAACGAACGAACGAACGATGGCGCACAGTGGCGTAGCCGGTGTTGCGATACATACCGCGCAACCTCTGAATCGATATACCGCCGGAAGGCTGTAAAAGGACCCTCGACAAGTTGTCGCATGGCATTGACATTACCCATCAAGAGATCGATGTTGGTGGTGCCGGAGCGATCAGTCATCTTGACCAGTTCTCGTAAAGGCACGCAGTTGGCTGCGCGAACCAGCAACATTGTATCCTCCTAAAATACCACCACCACCACCACTATCATCAGTAACCTCATTATCAAGACAACTGGGAGGACTCGAGTTTGAGGTCAAGACATACACGAGGAGTTGCCCAAACGCGGAGATACTTATCCTTGGGATCGGTAACGACATCGCTGATACGAGCGATAACGATCACGTAATCCTTGTCTTCATCCTGCTCTTCCTCTTCGAACAACGCCACAGTTCTCCGTTTCAAGAACATGCTGACCTCCTCGTTATTGAGATCGAGCTTGGCGACGACCAAATCTCCTTTCCTGCGCGCATCGCATGGCATACCGCAGCGTAAGTAAAGGCGATGGTGTTGATCACCACCGTGGTGACGAAACAAAAATACACAAGTGTCCAACTATACTGACTACTGCTCCAGGGGTGTAGCGAGAGCGGGCGAGGGGGTGAGCGGGCGAACGAGAGCAAGGATCGTACCGAGCAGGATAACCTGAGCTGTACAATAAATACGGATCGATCTCTTGGTTCGAGGCGGCGGCTTGCGAGCTGGCTTGGAGATCAAGCTCACGAGCGAGGGCCGAGAGGTCATTCTTGCCATCGCCCCACCAGTTCTTGAAGTGGGCACGCAGCTCCTCGCTCGGTTTGAGGCCGACCAAGGCGTTGTCGTGGTCCATGCGATGCATCTGCAACCACGGCACGAGCGAGCACACGACGGCCGATTGACGCGGGCGCTTCTCCTTCTTGATGGTCTGGTTGTTCTCGGTGTACTGCGTAAAGACATCGAGGTAGAGCTGGTAGAACTTCTCTTGCAGAAGCTGCTGTGTGCATACGAGGCGTTGGTAGAAGATGTCGCCCCAGTTGAAGCCGTGGTTCCACACGTCCTGGTCCATGTTGTACACCATGGCGAGCTCGCCGACCCAGCCCTCGAGAGCGCCGATCTTCTTCTTCTTCTTGAGCCCGAGGATGCCGCCGCCCTTCTTCTTGGCGTTGTTGTCCTCCTTGGGCAGGCCATCGCGAATCGACTCGTCAAAGTCGCGAAAGATGCGAGCCAGCGGCAGCGGCAGCGACGAGAGAATCAGCTGGTCGGTGGTGGCCATCGTGCGTGTGTGTGCGCGCGCGCAGCTCGTCGATGCACGAATCAACTGAACCGAGACGAGCGCGACCAACCGATAGCGTCGACGATCAAGACGACGATAACGATGGCGATGACGAACGACAACGACGACGAAGACGACGACGAGGCCGAATACGAAGACACGACCGGGATATCACGCAGGCTGATGCTTGTGCGATTCGCGAGCACGATGAGAGGGAATAGGGAAGGTGGTGCGAAGGGCAGTAGCAGCAGCAGAACGAGGAAGCAAGGAGGTGTACGACAGGGGCAGCTGAGACAGGCACCGACGTACACGGGATAGATAGAGAGAGAGAGAGATAGATAATGTGTGTTGTGGTGGTGGCAGTGGGGAGGAAGACTACAAGAGGACAAGAGCGGGCGTGTTTGAATTTCTTTCCCAACCCCAACCCAAGCCTCTCCTCTCCTCTCTGGCGCTGCTTGGCTTGCTTGTCTTGCTTGGTCTTGCTTGGTGCTGCTGGCGAGAAGGAGAGAAGGCGAGAGCGAGGGACTGGAGGCACTGCAGCTACGTGTGAGAATGCTGTGCCATCGCTCAATCGATCGTGAGAGTGGTTTGGGATTCGAATCGAGAATCAGCACCGAGCGAGAGATCGAGTTTCATCGATAAGGCAGTTTGCGAGTTGCGCTGCTCATGTCAAGACGCCTTCGAGTACCGAACTGCTGCTAATGGGCTCGTGGCTCGTGGCGTGAACACAAAAGGCCGTGAGAGAGAAGCTCGAGGAAACTACAAGCATTTGTTGTTATTATCAACAACGCTACCAGTTGATATGGGTTGGGCGGCGGGAAGGATACGCGACATTGGGGATTAGAATGACAGACAGCTTGCGGAGGAAGAACACGAGTGAGGAGAGGAGAGGAGGAGGAGATGAGATGACGAAGATGATAATGCCGATTCCTCCAGTGTCAGGAGCGAGGAATTGTCGGGTGGTCGGTGAGCATACGGTTGGCGAGGGAGGGAGGAAGGAAGGGAGGGAGGAGAGATGGCGAGGTTGACGGTCGAGGTTTAGAAGAGAAGCGCGGCAAGCACGGCCACGAGAGCGAGGAGCAGCGCCGAGGCGGCCGGAGCGCTGGCAGCGTTGACGGTGGCGGGCGCGGTCGAGATGAAGGAGAATCGCGAGCACTCGGCTTGCGTCGGCTCGGCCGAGAGATCGCGGCTCCAGACGAGCGCGCTGTTGGCGTTGGTCTTGGAGACGGTGGTGTTGCGGCTGTTGGTGATCCAGCGGAAGTTGATGAACTGGTTGTTCTTGAGCAGCGCCGTCAAGCTGGTGCCCGAGTCCGAAGGCTCGTCAAAGTAGCCTTGCGAGATCTGCGAGTGGAGAGCGTGCGGGTGTTAGTTAGGGAGTGCGTGGAGGAATGCTCTCCATTATCACCATCCCAGCCGACAGTGAGAGAGAATGAGAGAGAGAGAGAGAGAGAAAGAGATTGAGATTGAGAAGGATTCCGGAGGTGGCGGGTGGTTTGTGTGTTCTCGAGAGAGAGCATTCGAATAGGACGTACGCGGCCGTTCTGGAAGTATTTGCCCGTCTCGTAGCCGATGGTGGTGTCACCGGGCGTGTAGGTGATCGAGTAACTGAGCGAGTAGTTGTTGCTGGTGCTCGACAGGCACGTGTCCATCGAGGCCGAGAACGGCGAGTACGACCACTGGTGGTTGAGGTTGTCGGTCGCGGCAGTGGTGAGAACGGCGCATTGGTAGTCGTTCGGCGTCTGTGTGCGAGCCGTGAGGTCGCGAGTCTCGGTCCAGGCGAATGCTGTCGCAGCAAGCGGGAGGGCGTGAGAGTCAGACCAAGGCGCCACGTGAGAGTGCCCTGCTTCTGTGGAAGCAGTACACACCTCGCTTGGGGTTCTCGATGCACGACCACGAGCCAGAGAACGAGCTGCCGTCGTGCGAGAGCTCGAGCTTGAAGTCGCCACGGCAGCAAGTGCCGATGCACGCCTCATACCTGTGGTGACGGGGAGAGAGTCACTCTCGGGTCAGCTTGCGGGGTGCCAAAAGACACTGGCACGACGAGCCACAAGGCGACACACAAACACACACGTACCATCGGCCCTCGACGGTACGGAAGTTCTTGAGGCCGCCAACCATGACGCCGAAGTTCGAGTACGAGCCGTAGAGCGTGGTGGCCGTAGGCGTGCAGAGGTACAAGGAATTGTTAAATCGGCGCGTATCGGTCCAGGTGCCGGTGAAGGAAGGCGTAGCGACGCCCTCGGCGCACACGGCGGCGGCAAGAGCGCACGCCACGAGCAGAGCCACAACCCAGGCAGCCATTCGTGGCACGGAGGTCGAGAACGAGCGGGGCGATGAAGCAACCACGACCAAGGTACCAAGCACGCAAACGCACACGCACACGCAGGGGGAAGAGCGAGCGAGCGAGTGAGCGCCGGAGCGAGAGACGGGCTGTGCGAAGAGGTCGACACAGAGCGGGGGGAAGAGAGAGGGCGAGACAAAGGCCGCAGCACGACGAGCGACACCACACGCCGCAGCACAGAGAGAGGACAGCAGAGGGAAGAGGAGGGAGGGATCGAGCTCCCAGTGCTTTATGCCCCATCCCACGGCGCCGTTCGTTACTCGGGGTACGATCTCTTGTCTGCCTAACGATCGTCGCTCACCAATCTCTCGTGGCTCTCGTTTGGTTTGGATTCCAGCCAGCCAGCCAGCCGCTCGTACCCACGCAGATATCGCTCGCGCACCAGCACGCACGAGGAGCCAAGGCGCGCGCTGTGTGTTGCCGGCTGAATCTCGCATTCCTATCGGCTTCCTGACGCGAAAATACGCCCCAGCGCGTAAAAGGTTTCGGCGGCTGGGCGACGCGCGAGCCTTCTTCCCTTTTGCGCCGCCATCACCACCTCTGCCGTCCCACACCGCACACCGCACGCGCTTGCTCTCTCTCGCTCGTGTCTCGCTCGTCTCGCTCGTCTCGTTGCTTGCTGCTTCTGTTACTGCGTGTAGTAACTAGTGAGCTCTCTCTCGTTGTGTTCTCTCGTGTCGTTGTGTGTGTGTGCGTGAGCGCGTGTGCGTGTGTGGATAGCGTACTGACCTGTGCGTGAGCTGTATCTCTCGCGCTCGTCGTCGTCGTTCGTCTATCCCTCGCTCCGCCTCCCACTCCCACTCCCTCCTCAACGTCGTCGCCGTCGTCGCCGTCGCCGTCGTCGTCACCTTGCTTGCCGCGCGCTTGTACCGCGTGCGTCTCTCGTTCCTCTGGCCCTCCTGGCCCAGCTCCAACACAAACTCGCCACCACGGATTCTCCTCGAGCACTCTCGCTGTTGTATCGCGAGTACACCCGTCCGGGCTCACCGTTCCTGTCGACCTCTGCTGCTGCCCTCGTCGGCCCTGCTGCTGGTGCTGTCGTGACTGCCTCACCGCCCCTCGTTCTGGCATGGCCGATGAGCATGGATACACGGATCACAACCCTGGCGTAAGCGCCAACTACGTTCTGTTCGGCGACTCGCGTAACCACCTCCTCAACAGCCTCAACAACAACACCAACACCAACACCACCACGACGCCTTGCACCACTACCTTTGCCACCACGACGGCCGCCGTTGCGGCCGGCGGTATCACTGCTTCATCTCCCGCCTCTCCCAACCTCAACTCCAGCAACCTCCCGCTCCATCACCACCTCCTCCAACATGGCGTGAGTTCGTTGGCTTCGTCTCTCGGCGCGAGTTCTACGCCTGCCTCGGCCTCGGGCGCCTATGGTTGTGCTTCTCCTTCACTCTCTTCCAGCACTGGCTCTGCTTGTGGTCTTGCATACAGCGGCGCTTCTATTGCTGCTGCCGCCACTTCCTCCTCCTCCTCGTCAGCCGCGCTCTCGCAGTCGCTACCCAACCCGCAACCGCTCCTCAGCTGTAGTACCTTGTTGGAACGCAACTCACTCCCACATACGAGTGTCACCTCGATGTGGGCGCTCACCAACCTCACGGTCAACGAACCCTCGACGCCCGAGTGTCTCAACGATCGACCTCCGCTGCCGATCGACTTTGTCATCGTCATCGACACGAGCCTCTCGATGCGTGACGACAACAAGCTCGCTCACGTGCTCGCCACCGTCGAGTACATGCTCGACCGCCTGCAGCCGCATCATCGCTTCACGCTCATCCAGTTCAGCGACGACGCCAAGCTCATCGCCGCGCGTCTCGCCATGACCGATGCTAATAAGGCCACGATGCGCGAGCAGCTCCACTCGCTCTCGGCCGACGGCAACACCAACATCTCGGACGCCTTGTTCCTCGCTCTCGAGATTCTCAAGTCGGCTCAAGTCTCTCCCAACGCTCCGCCGCATTCACCGCAGCATCCTCAATACCAACAATACCACAACCATCAGCAGCAGCAGCAGCAGCAGCAGCAGCAACAGCAGCCCACGAGTACCGAGAAGGACATACTGCATACTATCGGCTACAATGCTGGGCCATCGATTCCACTGAATCTGTCGGGCTCCAGTAGTGGTGGCGGCGGCGGCAGTAGCAGCGCCGCAGGTTATTACACTGCTGCAAGCACTCCTGTCTCGTCTGCCGGTGTCGCGCCTACCTCAGCCTCGTTCGCTGCCGCTGGCGCCTCTGGCGTCGCGTCTCTCGCCGTGCCTGCATCGCCCCTGTCGTTCGTTCTCTTGTTTACCGACGGCCTCATCAACCGCGGCATGCATCCCGACATGATACTCGACTCGCTCCGCGCCCAAAAGGACTCGTTGCTCACCACCACCATCCACTGCTTCGGCTACGGTCGCGACCACTGCTCGACGCTCCTGCAAGCGATGGCGCTCACGACCTCGGGCGGCCTCTACTACTACATTGACGAGCCGGGCAGCATCGCCTCGACCTTTGGCGAGTGCATGGCTGGCATGTTGTCGATCGTAGCGCGCAACATCGTCGTGCGCATCCAGGCCTTCGATGGCTGCCGCGTCGTGCGGTGCGCCACGAAATTCCCGCTCCACACACGCCAAGATGTCAAGGACATTGAAGTGCGTGTCGGCTACCTCTACGCCGGCGAGCAGAAAAACCTCCTCTGGAAGTTGTCGTTGCGCAACATGACGCAGCCCATGCAACAGCCACTCATCCGCGTAACGGTTTCCTATCAATGTTGCGTCACCAATCAACTCGTCAACTCGAGCGAGAACTTTATTCTTGCTCGAGTACCAACGGGTACCGTTACGTGTGAGATGCCATCAGAGGTATGAGATTCAATCATTCGTTCGTTCATTCGTTCGTTCGTTCATCAAGCCAGCCAGCTAGCCAGCCATTCACTCATTTGATTCCCTCACTTTACAGCTTGAGAAACACTTGAATCGCTATCAGACTGCTTGCACCATTGAATCAGCGGTTGCCTACGCGCAAGCAGGTCAGTACTCGGAAGTACAACGCGTCGCGCGAGAGACGCTCGAATTCATATCGGCAACCTCGTGTGCCAAGTCTCCCTACTGCACTGACCTAACGCGAGACATTCGCCAATGTGCTCTTGCTTTATGGTACGACGTTGCTACCAGTGCCCTGTGCACCGCCCTCGAGCCTCGGCTGTCTCTAACCCGAAATGCACCACCCGTTAGTGATCGAACGAATTTACAATCCGCCGTCCACGAGGCTTATGCGTGCTCGACCATGTACTTTCAAGAACGCGCCACTGGTCGATCGCTCAAGAAGCGCCAAGCCAAGGTCTGCACGGCCTCCGACTACGGCTACGTCACTCACCAGCAAGAAAAGGAGATAGACACGGCGGTCGAGCACTCGAGCCGCTACGTGAGCGGCTACGTCTCTTGGGTCGAATAGCCCTCGCTTCTCCCGCGTGCTCCAGCGCCGTTCTCCTCCTCCATTCCTGCTCGTGCTCGTGCTCGTGCTCGTGCTCGTGCTCTTACTCGTGCTCTTGCTCTCCCTTTCTATCTCTCGCTTCCTTGCGTACCGCCGCCACCATCGACCACTGTCACTACCCAAGCCCAAGCACAGATCTCGGCCGTCGCTCGCTCGCCCATCTCAACTGTTTGTACCTGTGAATGTGTTGTGTGTGTCTATTCCTGTTCGCTGCCTCATACTACCCTAACCCTACTCCGCTCCTCCTCGCCTACCAGCCAGCCAGCTCACTCGCTGTCCACCCCTCTGTTACGCACTGCCAACCGACCGCTCTCTCTCCTGTCCTTCCCCCGAATGAAACCCTTGTACATAGCGTTGATACACAAAGAGAGAGAGGGAGAGTAGCGTCGCGCCATTCGTCTCGTCGCCGCCGCTCGCTGCCTCCTCCTCCGCCTCCTCGTTGCATCACCATGGCCGATCCCAAGGCCGCGCCACCCAAGCCGCGCATCTCCATTCCGGTCAAGTCGCCATCGACCGGCGGCCTCAGCCGTCCACCGGGCGCCGTCGCGCTGCCTGGTCTCGGCGCCGCGCTGCCGCCTCCCATCGCCTCGCGTCCGCCGTCGATGACTGTCTCGTCGTCGTCGCCAACGATCGCCCCGCTCCCGCCAGCGATCGCCCCGCTGCCTGGAGCTCCCTCTACGAATCTCAACCGTCCACCGTCCTTGACCTCGGCCCCACCTCCGATCGCGGCCCTTCCGCCAGCCGTCGGCGCGCTGGCGCTGCCGGGTCTCCAGGCGGGCCTGCTGCCGCGCAGAGCCACGGCCTCGGCGCCTCCGACGGCGCCAATGCCCGCGACGCCGCCGCCGGCCGAGCTGTTGCCGGCCCCGACACAGCTACTCACACCTTCGAGCTCGGCGAGCTCGTTGTCGGGCGTGTCGCCGCGCTCGCCCGTCGTGGCGCTGCGTGCACCGTCACCAGCGGCGCCCGGTTCTCCGCGTACCATCGCCAGCGGTCTCTCAGGTTCACCGCGCGCCAGCGTCTCGGGCTCGCCGCGCGCCAGCGTCTCAGCCTCGCCGTCGCCTCGTTCCGAGGAGATTCCTTCCGAGGAGACTCCTTCCGAGGTGGATGAGACCCCCGAGAGCAAAGGTACGAGCGAGCCAGTGCTCAATGTCTGCGCGCGAGAGAGAGCGTGTGATATCTGATGCGGCTTGAGTTCGATCGATCGCTCGATGGATCGATGGGTGCTCGTCACAGAGGAGGCTCGTCTGCGCAAGCTCCAGTGTGCTGCTGATGAGATCCTCTCGACCGAGGAGTACTACGTCGAGAAGCTACGCATTCTCCTGAACGTACGCGCATCGACCTCCTCCTGCCCTAACGACATTGCTCTCACTCACTCACACTCACACACTCTCTCTCTGGGCCTTGAACGAGTGCAGCGCTACTTGAAGCCCATGTGTTTGATCGCGACCGAGGAGAATCTCGCAGAGCCGTCGATCCAGAGTGCCTGGAACGCCCTGTTGCCCATTCTGCCCATCCACGAGAAGCTGCTCGAGGCCTTGCGCGAGCGCATCAACAACTGGCACGCCGAGCAGGATGTCGCCGACATCTTCCTCAAGTTTGTACGTCTCTCGATCGATCGATCGATCGCACGAACAACCAAACCAACCACTCACTCTCTCGCCTACACGCAGGGTCCGTTGTTCCGCAACTACTCCAAGTTTGTGAGCGAGTACAACGACGTCTTGCAGGCGGTCGACAACTGCATGGCCAAGAGCGTGCGATTCAACGAGTTCGTCAATGTACGTTACGAGCCTTCGTTGCGCCTCGCGTGATCGATCCTACGACGACGACGACGACAACAATTGAGCTCACTCGTTCGGTGCAGGGATGTCGCGAGGACGTGAACCACAAGCTCGACAACTTGTTGCGTGATCCGATCGCAAGGTTGCCGCGTTATCCCATGCTGCTCGAGGTACCTCCTCGCGACCCAATGCCTACAATCGCATCGTTACTAAACGATTCGAACACTCCGTCACTGCACAGGCGTTGATGAAGCGAACTCCCGAGGAGTTGCCGTCGTACAACATGCTTCAGAAGGCCATCACGTTGCTCGAGGACATTGCACAAGCAGTCGATCAGGCGTACAACAAGCAGAAGCAGAACCTCGAGTTCACCGAGGTCATCAACGAGTTCCACGACAGCACCGTACGTCGTAGTGACTCTCGAGCGAGCGAGCGAGTAGTTGCTTCGGTACTCGACTGACACCTTGGTCACCTGCTACTGCTGGTGCTGCTGCTTCGTCTCCAGTCGTTGATCGTGGCGCATCGAAAGCTCTTGCGTCGTGGCGACGTGAGCCTGTATGGCCAACAAGCCAAGACCGTGCATCTCGTGCTTTGCTCCGATCTATTGATCGTCTTTCCGAACACCAAGCCACGAAGCACCACCAAGATCGCTGATGCGCAATACGCTTGGCCGCTTCCTGTCGTTTGGGTCAGTGATAACTCGAGTACGCTGGCGAGAATTCTGTCCCCAATGCTTCTGTAACTCAACTCAACTCAACTCAACTCTCTCTCTCTCTCTCTCTCTCACAGCTACATCGGACTCGCCATACTTTACACTGCTTGGTCCGTTGCAGCGCTACGATCTCGCGTTCGATACCGAAGTCGCCAAGCGCGAGTGGCTCGAGGCAATCGCGAATGCCATCACGGCCAATGCCAAAGGCGCACCCGTAGGCCCGGTCCGCTCGATCAAGACTGCTCTAGTCTTCAACTCAAACGTCGAGTCGCTGCCGATCAAGTACAAGGGCGAGTTCAGGCTTGGCAAGGTTAGTACTCTCTCGCTCGCTCTCTCGCTCGCTCCATTGTTTGCTTGCTCGCGTGATTGATACTTACTCCCATGCGCACCTTCTCTCGATTGTAGCTTGAGGGAGAAGGTAAGTTCACTTGGTTCGGGCAAGTGTACAAGGGTAACTGGCTCGGCAACTGTCGATCGGGTTATGGCGAGTTTACGTGCTTCAGTGGCGATCGCTACACGGGAGAGTGGCAAGATAACAAGCCTCGTACGTATACGTGACTCGTTCTCTCTCCCCCCATATCAGATTGAGTTGTTGGGACCAACAATTGACGGTCTTCTCCTCTGTTCATCCTCGTAGATGGCAAGGGAACCATGACGTACACGTCAGATTCCAAGTACATTGGCGAGTGGTTCAATGGCCTCCCACATGGCAAAGGCATTATGGTCTGGCTTGCTTCGGGCGAAAAGTACGAGGGCGAATGGCAAGTCGGAGTACCGAGTGGCTATGGTATCTATACTTGCCACACGGGACACAAGTATCAAGGATACTGGGCAAACGGCCGCGTATGTCTCTCTCTCTCTCTCTCTCTCTCTCTCTCTCTCTCAACTCAAGCTCCTTGGCTGATCATTCGGTGTTGTTTCACAGATGCATGGAGAAGGCGAGCTCTCGGCACCAAGTGGCTCCGTGTACAAGGGCAAGTTCGTCGGCGGTGCTCGCGAAGGTGCCGGAATCATGCGTTACGCTACGGGCGACGTGTACAATGGCACATGGAAGCAAGATCGCGTACGTTTCCGGCTTCTTCTTGTTGCTCCAACGTCATTCGACCTCGCTCTAACGGCCCGTGAATGTGAATTGCAGCGAGATGGCAAAGGAACGCTCACGACCTCGGCCGGCAACTACGAGGGCGACTTTGCCGACGACGAGCTTCATGGCAAAGGCACCATGACCTACCGCTGTGGCCACTCGTACAGCGGCTCGTGGAAGCACAACCAGTACCACGGCAAGGGTGTGCTCAAGTTCAACCAGGGCAATGTCGTGTCGCAAATCATGGGCATCTGGTCCCAGGGCGCTCTCGATGGCGATTGCAAGTTCAGCTTCGGCGACGTGGTCATGAAGCTCAAGATGAAGGACGGCTTGGTACGTGGCTGGCCGCGCGGTTGCAGTCGTGGCATATGGCTGACATCAAAGCCCGTGCCTCGGTGAGAGTAGCCCCATGGAGCAGGTGCTCTTGCGTTCCAGGTACTCGGCCAGAAGCTCGAGATCAAGTACCAAGAGGGCATCCGAGATGCCAAGAAGGCGACGCCCTGCAACGCCAAGTCCTCGTTTACGCAGATCGATGCCTCGTTGACTGCCATGGCGATCCGCAGCTTTGGCGTGCCGCCTGATGTATTTGACCCGTTCTTTGTGTAAGATGGCAGCGTACGCCTACGTGCCCTCGCGCACGCACACATTGCCTCGCACTTTATTCCTTGTGAGGTGTATGGTGGTCGTCTTCGTTGTTGTAACTGGTGTTGATTGGTGTTGAATGAAGCATCACTATCTATCGTTGGTGGTTGTTTCGATACACCCGACAGGCGCTCGTGGAGTTTGATATCAGAGAGATTGTGGGTTTACTAGTGTGATGCCTTGACGCTAACTTCAATCAATCAATCATTCAATAGATAGTACAATACTGGTTGGTGGGTTGGTGGGTTGATTCGGTGAGTGAGCTGTTCGGTACAAGTGAGCCAGCTACATCCAACCATCCAACCAACCAACGAAGCATAACAAGAGAGACACGACAACGAGACACGGCTCACAGTCGATCTCACTAACAAACTAACAAACTCTAACTATCAAACTCGACGAACTGCTGCCTGCCTATTGAAGTTGCTCATAGCGATCTATCGTACACGGTGACCGTCTTGTGGTTGGGTCGAGGTGGAGTTGCTTACGCTTGTTGCTCGAGTTCGAGCTCGAGATTCGTCGAGTCGCACAGGTCAGCGAGTTGATCTTGGTGGGACTCTTGCATGGCAGCGAACTCGTCTTGATCCAGCAGGTTCTCGCCGGCGTACTCGGAGGCAGCAGCATCGGCCTCGGCCTCGCCTTCATCGTAACCATCGCCTTCGCCATCGGCCGGCTGCTCCTCAGTGGAAGTGAACTCGTGCAACAACTCGGCAAGGGCTCGGAGACCAGGGATGCTCGATACATGTTCCTCATGAGCGAGCATGATGGTTCGCATGTGTTGCAGCAGAGCGAACAGACCCTCGACCTCGCCCTCGGCTTGTACGAATCGTTGCTGCATCACGGCAAGCTAATACACGCGCGCACAAGAGTGTCCTCGTCATGTAAGCATTCGAGGAGGCTCGAGATATCGCGGCTCGATCAAGGGGGAGGAAGAGGATAGTACCTTGGTCTCACTGGTGGTCTTGAGCTTCCACAGCAGCGTCCTCCAGCGAGTGGTGTCGTTCAAGTATCGCGCAATCTCCTCGTTGGCGACATCAAAGCGAGCCGTCAAGTCACACAACTGAACGAATCACACGCGAGTGAGTAATCTCTCTGATTGATTTGATTGATTGATTCGATTGATACCTTGCGCTCGGTAGCGAGCTTATCGTTCAGCATCTGTGCAATGGCTTCTTGGCCAGGGCATTGTTCGAGTACCCACAGCACGAGCTCGAGCTGCAACAGCAGCAATTGCTTCTCGCCCTGCAAGATTGTGGTATCCATCATGGCGCAGCGATACTTGTGCTCGAGCTCTTGCTTGGCGACGCGCATCAACTCCTCGGCGTGATTGCTCTCGGACGCGGCGTTGGTCGCCGAGTTCAACAGCAGCTGCAGCTTGGAGACCATCTTGACTTGCTCCATGGCATCGGTCAAGGTCAGTTGCAGCTTCGAGTTTTCGATGTTGGCAATCTGCATGAGCAAGAGTCGATGAGCGTGTGTGAGTGACACGAGTTCATCGAGGTTGCTTGTGAGAGAGAGTCGGCAGCTGGGGTCTATGCGTACCTCCATCTCTTGAGCCTGAGCGTGGTACTTGGCAGCAAGATCCTCCATGATCGACGTGAGGCTCTCGACCTCTTGCTGCTTGGATCGAACGCAACTTGTGCTCGCATCGAGTTCGCTCTGCATCTGTTGCAATCGTTGCGAGAGCGAGAGCGAGTTGGCACGATGGGCCTCGCTCGTCGCAGTGATGCTCTCGAGTTGTTCGCTCATGCTCGAGATCGTGCGCTGCAAGGTCGCTCGCTCCTGTTGCTCGTGCTCCAACTCGGACGAGAGAGTCGACGACTTTTGAATCGAGCCCTGGTCAAGGTAATGTTGGTGTTGTGAGTATTCAGGTTGCTGTTATCAAGGCGAAGGGGAGAGGGGTCGCACAGTACCTCAAGCTCACTCTTGAGGTCCGAGAGTGTGGCCTGCAGTTGGTTGTTGCTCTCGAGAGCCGACTCGAGACGACCCTTGAGATCGAGCACTGCATCCTCGAGGCTGATTCGTAACTCATCAGCACGAGCCGAGGCGGCCGTGAAGCTCTCACGCTCGGTGAGGCGCTCGCTCTCGAGCGACTGGAGTTGCGTAGTGAGTTGCGCCAACTCGGTGCGCAGCGTGGCGATCGTCTCGTTGGCGGCAGCGAGTTGCAGCAGCAGCTCGCGCTCGCGCTCTTGGTAGTGACTCGTGTTGGAGTCTGACTGTGTCGAAAGGAGTTCGATGCGCGAGAGCGCTTGTTGAAGCTCGATGGCGTCCTCGTCGCGCAGTTGCGTCAGGTGTGTCGCGTGAGCTTGCGCCTCGTCGAGTTGGCGCTCGAGCTCAGTCACTTGATCGGCCATGGCGGCGGCACAGTCGCGGACGTAGGAGCTCTCGCGCTCGGCGTGCTCGAGCAGGAAGCTCGTGGCATCGAGCTCCTGAGCGAGGGCGTGACGCAGAGAGTTGGCTTGCGTCAGGGCGAGCTCACGCTCGGCGAGTTGACGCTCGACCTCGGCGACTCGAGCCGCGTGCTCGGTCGAGAGCGACTCGATGTCGCTCGCACGACGCTGCTCGAGCAGACGCTCTTGGCGCTCGAGACGTTCGGCCGATTCTCGCTCGACGAACTCGACGACGGCGGCAGCTCGCGCGGCCTCCTCGGTCGCACGAGTGCGCAGGTGACGCTCGAGATGCGAGGCGTTCGCGAGACGCTGTTCGAGCTGCACGCGAGCGCGCTGCTCGGCCTCGAGTGCCGTGACGGCGGTGTCGCGCTGTTGACGCAGCGTCTCGACGGCGCTCTTGAACTCGATGCTCTTGGCGAGCGACTGACGCGCGAGCTCGTGCTGCTCGTCGGCCGCCTGCTGATGCTGTGCCACCTGAGCCGCAGCGGCCGCCACTCGCTCGTCGGCGAGACGCACTTGTTGGTCGAGTTGGGCGCGGTCGGTCGCGAGCTGTGCACGCTCGCGCTCCAGCTCGGCCAGCTGCTCGACGATCGCCTTGCGCTCGGTCGCGAGCCGCGCCGCGACGCCCGAGATGGCGCTCGTGGCGTCGGAGGCCTCGGAGCTCGAGGCCATCACGTCGTCGAGCAGCTGCTCGATCAAGAGCAGCTTCTCCTCGGCGAGGCGACGGTCGCGCACGGCCGCCGCGTACAGACGCTCGTAGTCATCGCGCTGGTAGCGCTCGGCCAGTTGCGCGAGTTCGCGCTTGTGCTTGTCGTACACGATCTTGAGGTCGGCCTGGAGATTGGCGACCGCCTTGCTCTGCTGCTCGAGACGCTCGCGCAGGTGCGAGCCCTCGACCGCGGCCTCGTCGGCACGAGCGACGGCCTGGCGTTCGTTGTCGCTCGCGAGCTCGAGCTGTTGCTGGAGCTCCTCCTCGTGGCGCAGTTGCGCCTGCAGCTGTGCCTGCAGCTGCTCGACCTGCATGCGAAGACGTCCGGCCTCGGAGAGCTTCGATACCTGCTCGCGCTCGCGCTCATCGCGACGACCGATCTCGCGACGCAGCGACTCGTTCTCGGCACGCAGCACCTCAGTGCTGATCGAGAGACTATCGAGACGCTCCTGCAGCACGCTCATGTCCTTGCTGCGAGCTGCACCGCCGATCGATGCTCGAGCGGCTCCATTGCCTTGTTGTTGTTGTTGTTGTTGCAGCTCCTTGATGCGATCGGCTTGCTCCTTGCATTTGGCTCGCAGCTCCTCGGTTCGTTGAGCCGCTTGCTCACATCGGTTCTTCCACGTATCTCGCTCTTGTTCCTAGAGGCACGAACACCACAACGAACGCCGCATGAGATCATGATGAGCTCCAATGAATGACCTGGCATGGGGGCAGTTGTAACTTGGCATACCAGCTGTGATCGCTCCCTGTCGTACTCGGTGAACTTCTCCTTCAAGAACGTGACACGCGCACACTTGGCAGCGTAGGCGTTGTAGAGCTCGCGACCTTCCTCCTGGATGCGCTCGTACTCTTGGCGGTACTTCTCGACGTCCTCGCGTGTGTTGATGAGCTCGATCATGATGGGATCGGAATTGCTGCCACTGCCGGAGACCATATGTCGTGGCTTGGGACTGTTGGTTCGTTGGTTCGTCAAGGCACACAGTTATTCAGGAGAGTGAGTGCGGTGGGGATGAGTCATGCTTGTCGAACGCGAGCGGGATGGATGGCACATGGCACGATGATACGAGAGGGAGAGCACGTACGCAGGGGCAGTCGAGGCCTGCGAATGATAGGCAGCTTGCGTGGCAGCCGTCATCGGTCGACGAACGATCTCTGGTCGCGGGCTCGAGTAACTCGAGCGCTCGCGATGCATGCCATTCTCCTTATCCATGGTCACAGCGGCACGATGTCGTCCTCGATCGCCACTGGTTGCGCGCCAACGAGAAGAGAGAAAGAAACAGAATGGGAAAGAGAGGGAGATACCAGGAGTCACAGAGGCACCTCGCAGACCCACTGGGCGTGGTATCGAAGGGGGTGTGGGTGGGGGTGGGGTGAGGGACTAGACGAGCGAGGGAGCGAGGGAGAGCGAGGCACTGGGGCGTTGGGGCGGTGTGGCGGTGGCGGGAGGCGCTCGCGTCTTGGCGGCAACGACATTGTGCCGTTGCCGCGCCGTTTTGGCGGGAAACACTTTGCCTCTGCGCCGCCTCGATGACTCCAACCCCAACCAATCCATGCCAAACCATCCCATCCAGTACAAGCAATATCAAGCAGCACACCATCAAATCATGCAATACCAAACCTCAGCCAAACAAAATCAAACCAATCCGATTGGTGCCAAACCATACCATCCAGTGCAAGCAATGTCAATCAATCAACTCCTCCAAATCCAATATCAATCAATATCAAGCAGCACGCCATCAAATCCTACAATACAAATCCACACCCAAACAAAATCAAACCAATCCGATTGGTGCCAAACCATACCATCCAGTGCAAGCAATGTCAATCAATCAACTCCTCCAAATCCAATATCAATCAATATCAAGCAGCACGCCATCAAATCCTGCAATACAATCGCTGGATTTACTTTGTTGGCGGCCAAGCAACACACGACTCCACACGGGTAAGAGAACGGAGGAGAGGCCGTACCCCGTTCCCACTTCTTCCCTCCTGTTCTTCTCGTTCTTCCTTCCTGTTGCTCCTCTGCTGCTGCTGCTGCGTCATCGTCTCGTTGTTGCCTCGTGTGCTGTGCTCCTCTGCCCTACTTGCTCAAACCTCAATCCTCAATCCTTGTGTAGTAGCTAGCTTGGTTCTACACGAGAACCAGAGACGCACACACACACACACACACCATGAGCCAAACGTGTCCGCACTGTTACAGCAACGATGTGTCCGAGTGCGATCTCGAAAAGATCATCAAGTGCCAGCAGTGTGGCTTCATCCTGTGCGATGTACACTTGACCTTCAACGAGCAGCCGTCGGTGGCTGCGGCCAACCAGGCCAACCACCAGCTCATGTACCGCGGCTCGGGCTCGTCGGGCTACTCGTCGGTGCCGCACGCGGCGCGTATGCCCAGCCGCTCGCGCGGCGAGAGCTACGAGGCGCTGCACAACCTCGCGAGCAAGCTCGGCATCGGGCGCAAGTATCTCGAGTCGATGAAGGCGCTCTTGCACAACTCGATGGCCAAGCACTGGAAGCGCGCTCGCTCGGGCCAGCTGCTCGCGGCCGTCGTCGTGTACACGGTGGCGCGCCAGGAGAGCCTGCCGCTGACGCTGCTCGACATCGCCAAGGTCGTCAACTGCGACGTCTTCAAGCTCGGTCGCATCTATCGCCGCATCGAGCGCCTCTCGAGCGACGTGCGGTGCGAGCGCGTGCTCGAGCCGATGCTGCTGCTCGAGCGTGACTGCTCGCGCCTCGCGATTCCCGACGCCAGCCGCCGTGCCGTGCTGCGCCACGCCACCACCATCTCGAACATGATGCAGCGCGACTGGATCAACACTGGCCGGCAGCCGGCGGCCTCGGCCGCCGCCGCCTTGCGCATCTCGCTCGAGGTCAACAACATTTCGATGCCGCTCAAGGAGCTGTGCAAGTCGCTCGACTGCAGCGAGTACACGGTCGACCAGCGCTACAAGGAGGCCATGCAGCGCCTGCTCGAGATGGGCCAGCAGCTGCTGCCGTATGGCAACGTCATTAAGCGCCGCAACCTCAAGGCCTACGTGCCGCAGATCCTGACGCAGATCGAGCTGCGCTTCCAGCAGCAAGAGCACCTCCTGCCACAAGAACCAGCTTCCATGCAGCCGAACCAACACTCGATCTCGAGCTCCTCGGCGCCAGAGCTTCACCACGCCGATCATCATCAGGATCACGGCGATGGCGGCGTCGACGATGATGACGACGATGAGGATGATGACCTTGATGACGAAGAGGTCTGGATCTCAAAGAATGTATCGAGTATCATCCTCGCCAGGCAGGGAACGACCACATCACCAACGACCACAACGACCACAACGACGACGACGACATCAATATCACCAACGAATACGAACGCGACATTCTTGTCAGCCGAGCTAGAAGCGGCGGTGGCCAATAGAGCTCATTCTGCTCCTTCGATGGTCATCAGCACCGCGATGCCGCGCTCATTCATCGCCGGAAGAAAGCGTTCCGAACGTCGTCTCCAACGCATGTTGTGCATGAAGTGGCGCATCTGGAACACGGTCTCCAAGTGCGCGCCCGACCAAGCGGCACTGGTCGCGAGCGCCATTCCCGAGCCGCTGCGGTGCAAGCCGCCGCCTTGCGTACCGGACAAGCCGCACGACGACGCCGCCAACTTGCAACTCGCCTTCGAGACCTCGGACGATGAGGACCACAAGATCATGCAGGCGCTGCTGAACGGCGTGCCCGAGCCTGCGATACTGCTCGGATACTACACGGCAGCCGACCACCGGTGCAACCGAAGCCCCTACTCGGGCAACAACGACACGGAGCTCTCGGAGCTGGACCTCAACGAGCACGAAATGCACTTGTACTTTCAAACTACCGCCCCTCCGACCGTGTCCGCCTCCGACCCCTTCTCCTTGTTCGACGCCGATCTGAGCAGCAGCACCGAGAGTTGCGATCCGTTGCGAGACTCGTACACTTCGATGGACTCGAACACCTCTTCGTCCTCCTTCTCCTCCGCCAGCCCGTATCCAACCACCCCCGCTGCGACACCTCCGCCGCCTCTCCCCGTCCATGCCCAAGCACTCATGCTCGATCTCTCGGTCGATTCTCCTCCTGACCGACATTCGACAGAGCTCGCTGTCGGTCAGAAGAGATTGCGCACTTCGCTTGGCGATCGGTTCTCACACATTGTGCCTCCTGCCAGCAAGCGCCGTCTCGTGGCCAGCAGTGATACCACGCTTCACACGTAATCGATACCATCGATCCCATCGATCCAACCACCTCCTCCCCGTACCCGTATTTATTCACCATTAACCATCACCAACCTCAAAGGTTGCTTGTTGTATATGTATGGTTCCCTTCCTCCCTTCCTTTGTTGCAATCAAATGAAACTCAGATCAATCAAAATCAACTCTCTTTGGAATGTAATTTGTTAGATAGTTCATGTTAGCTGACGAATCTATTGGTCATTGTGGGGCTGGCGATTGTAAGCATCAAAGAGAGCTCGAAAGATCTCGAACATCAACTCGTTCGGAAGCCATGGTGTGCTTGCTGCTGCATCCGACATGTCTCGAATCATCAGCAACTCCCTCACGTTCCTCGTGAATGAGTCGTGGCTGTGAGCAATCAATCGATGACTCGATGGCGACCACTCGAACCCTGTGCCATGCCAAGCGAATCAATCGCAACATACAAACTCCAATCCTGTGACATCCTCCTCACTGTATCACGCACCTCGATCATGGATCAATCGTGCAAGGGCGGCTGAGCGCGCGACCTGTTGCGGTGTTTGGCCCTTGTTCTATCATTGATCAGGTTCGATCGAACAGCATTGTCAGTAGTGAATCGAATCATCCATACTCTCGCCAGCAAAGTATCGAGAGAAGGAGGGCGATGGATGGATGGGCAATCGCATACATTGGTGAGAGACTTGTTGGCACCACGATCGATCAGGATCTCGACGCATTGATGATGGCCCTTTCGTGATGCAAGGTGGAGAGGTGTGTTGCCAGCTCCATCAGTAACATTGACGTTGGCGTGTCGATCCAGCAGAAGCTCGATACATGGATGATGGGCCATTTCCGATGCATAGTGGAGTGGTGTGTTGCCAGCATGATCAGCAGCATTCACGTCGGCACCACGGTCGATCAGGATCTCGATGCATCGACGATAGCCGGACAATGACGCGAGATGGAGAGGAGTTTCTCCCTCAAGCTCACGAGTATTGACGCTGGCGTGTCGATCGAGGAGGAGCTCGAGGCATTGCTGATGGCCGGTCCGTGATACGTGATGGAGCGGGGACTTGCGGTATTCATCAATGGCATTGATATCGGCGTGTCGGTCGAGGAGGAGCTCGACGCATTGCTGGTGGCCATTCCGTGATGCGTGGTGGAGAGGTACATAGCCATGTCGGTCGGCAGGATTGACGTCGGCCTGGTGGTTCAGCAGGAGTTCGACACATTGATCATGACCGTCCATCGATGCTTGATGGAGAGGCGTGCTGCCGGTTTCGTTCGACACATTGGGGTCGGCGTGTCGATCAAGCAGGAGCTGGACGCATGGATGGCGGCCATTGAGGGATGCATTAAAGAGAGGCGTCTCTCTCACCTCATCAAGGATATTGACGCTGGCGTGGCGATCGAGGAGGAGCGCGACACACTGGTAGTGGCCGCTCATGGCTGCCAGATGGAGAGGCGTGCTGCCCTCATCGTCGTCGAAGGCGTCGATGTTGGCGTGGCGATCGAGGAGGATCTCGATGCATTGGTGGCGGCCTTTCATGGCTGCCAGATGGAGAGGCGTGAAGCCCTCATGGTCGTCGAAGGCGTTAATGTTGGCGTGGCGATCGAGGAGGATCTCGATGCATTGGTGGTGGCCTTTCATGGCTGCCAGATGGAGAGGCGTGCTGCCCTCATCGTCGAGATCAGTGGTGTTGACGTCGGCACGTTGGTCAAGAGCAGATACGATATCTCGAAGCGATCCTTGCTTCGCGGCAGCAAGGAGCTTGCTATCAAGTTGTTCTTGGTCGAGAGAGGCCATGGTGATCGTGGTTCAAGCAATCTCCAAGCCGAATCGGAGCCTATCCGATCCTATCGACAAGCTCTTGAACGTGATGGATTGAGTGCGTGCGTGAGCGTGAGAGTGTATCTCGAGCCAATACGTTTCGAACTGGAGCCTATCCTACCGACAAGCTCCTGAACGTGATGGATTGCGTGCGTGGGAGGGAGAACAGTGGAATGGTGCTCGCTTAGAGCTTCATTTGCTTGTTGTTGCTCTCGCGCGCACCACGCCGCTCCTCCCAGAGTATCTCGACCTGGACCTTGCTTGCTTGCTTGATTGATTGCTTTCCTTCTTGCTTGACTGATTGGGTGGTCACATCTACATCCGCGAGATGAATATCCAACTTGCATTCTCGGTGCGTGAGGATTCGTGAATGAATGAATGTGGCGCCCTTGCATTGCGCGATTGTGCCTGCGCGCTAACGCGGCGGTTACTATCAATGTCTCTCTCTCTCTCTCTCTCTCGATACACATTGATTGAGAGTAGCATAGTCGATTGAGCCACGACAAGGGTATCTCTCTTCTGGGCCACTTTACTGATGAGGAAGTCGCCCAGTATCTGAGCAGCCTCTCGGAGAATGGTGCGTCGTCGATGCTCGCTCGTACTGCAAGCACCGAGCCATTGACACTCTCCTTGCACACACGCACACCCAGAGGGCTCGATCACAGACGAGCTTGGTGACTACAATGACGATGCCGAGAACGACTACTGGGACGTGCCTCCACACGATGACGACATTGAGGTCGATGTGCCATCGGGCAGGCGACGACGCTCGCATTCAGCGTCGTCGCCTGCCACCACCTCGACGACATCGTCAGCGACGAAGGAGCACAGCGCACGAAAGACCTCACTCTCCAAGTCACCGCCTTCATCGAGCACCAGTCTATCCAGTGCTTCGAGTGACAGCTTGTCCAGTAGTTCGAGTACTTCACTGTGTGTGCTCTCGCCCGTGCAGAATAGCTCGCTCGGTACGTGCGACACATTGCCCGATTGCTCGATTGCTTGAATGCCCAACGCACTCGATGCGATGGGCTCGCCATCAACGAGAGGCCTCGAGCCTCGATGCAATCCGTAGAAGCTGACCAAATGAGTGATTGTCCGTTCCAGCTGCTCAACTGAAGCAATACTTTGAGTTGAGCGAATCGGATGAGCTGACGCACGAGTGCCACTGTTCGTTGGTATCGACCGCCTTGCTCCGTGGGTGCATCTACATCTCGAACAAGTGCCTGTGCTACATTTCGAGCCTGAACCCGACGGTACACGACTCGAGTGCATCGTGAGCGTGCTGTGTCACTCTCGCTCACTCGCCGGTTGGGGCAATGCAGACCCTACCTCGATTGGCGGGATTCCTCAATCGACGTCGCAAGTGGGGCGTTGGAACGTGGGCTCGATCTTGGTTCGTGTTCGAGAACAACACCATCATTCAACTCGACAAATCGAACGTACGTCATGGCACGCGAGGTGCCGGCAGCCGCAGACTCGATGGTAACACGAGCAATGCCGATCTCGACCATGCAGGACGACATTTGCGATGCCAGCGACTCGATCAGCTTGAACACAGCCACCACGGTCGAGCCGTACTCTTCCTTCTCTGGTACGAGCGGGTTCGTTCCTCTCTCTGTTCTCTCCGGCCACTGCACGGGCAGCTGATGTTCCGAGCGAGTAGGCAAGCAACATTGCTTTCAGATCACGTTCCTCGACAACTCGAAGGTGGTGCTGCAGGCTGACAACGACGTTCAATGCGAGGAATGGGTGCAGACCATCAAGCAATCGATCGAGTCTCGCCGCTACAAGAAGCGATTTGGCAAGGTAGCTCGCAACGACTCACTCACTCACTCACTCATTCGTACACCTATCAACCTTGCGGATTCCGTGTGTGTGAACAGCTTGTGATACCCTTTGAGCAAATCAGTCGCATCTCTATCGAGACCAATGTGGCCTTCCCCAACGGAATCTCGGTGGAACGAAGCGGTGGCAGCCGCGTACGTCAAGGCGCAACAAGTCAGCAACCCTTGCCCAACGCAGCTAACAATCAACATGCGCACAGTACACGTTTGTTATGGTTCCATACGGGTTGTTGACGCCGCTGTACACGCTGCTCATGGAACGACGCGAGGCAGCTGCCGCGAGTTCGAATGCAAGCAATAGCGAGCACGACGCTGCAGTGCCGCATTGTGGCCAGTTCTGCGACACGCTTTCAAGCGATCCGGGATTGTCCGAGCCCGAAATCGTCCACGGTGGTGACTACGGCAATCTCATGTACGGCGCTACGTCGATGACGCTCGAGATTGCCGGCCGGCTGACTTGAACACCTCGCGCTATCCACCCACATACGTAGCGATACGGTTCCCGGCAACTACCAGAAGGAGTTCACCGAGCGATTTCAGTTGCACGACACGGTGCTTGCGAGTACGTGTTCGACGCCTCGATGCGGCAGAGCAGCCGAGTGTTGCATCTGTGCCACTCACACGACAGCACTGCGAGAGTAGCATTTCGGTGTTCGGCGTTTCGTGCAGGAGTTCCCATCGGAAGGCTGTATCTGTGCGCTCGCGCTGGTCACTTCTACGCCTATGGCCTTACTGGGCCAACCAAGGTACCTGAACGTGCTCGTGCTTTTGGCAGGGCAGTCAGCTCATCAGCCACACATTGGCACAGTTCTCGTTCTCGTACCACACGATGCGCAAGATGACCAAGGAGTTCACGGCCTACGTGTTTCCGAATGCGATTCGTATCGAGCACACCGACGGCACCGAGGTGTTCTTGTCGGCATTCTACAGCCGCGACAGCGCCTACAACGTGCTCTACGAGCTGTGGCAGCTGACGCGAAAGAGCACGCAACACGATGCGTCGGGTCATGGAGAGACCGACCTCTCGTCGGCAGCCGACGAGATCGAATGGCACATTACACATTCAGCCGGTATAGCCAAGGGTTCGGCGAGAGAGAGAGTGAGCAAGATCAGCACTGGCAAGAAAGCCTGACACATCATCATGATGGTATCGATACACAGCTCCATTGGTATCACCGCGAAAGATCACGATCCTCACGATTGGATCGACCGGCGACGTGTTGCCATTCATTGCATTGGCGCTCAAGCTCAACTCTTACGGTACGAACGAGCTCGCTCACGCTCCATGCGGTAGAGAGGGAGGAGACTCACGGCCTTGGGCTGCTGCCGCCACGTAATGTAGGGCACACGACGCGCATCGCCACGCACGACTTCTTCAAGGAGTTGATTGAGAAGCATGGCTTGGAGCACGTGCACCTTGCGGGCGATCCGCACGAGCTCATGGCGCTCATGTCGAACAACGGCATGTTCACTCGCAAGTTCATGGAAGAAGCGGTGGCTCGTGTACGTGATATATGCGGCCGGCCTGCTTCGGAGCGCTGACGTATGCGCCATACAGTTCCGAACCTTCATCGACGACCTGTTTCATGACGCGTGGCTCGCATGCCAAGATCAAGAGGTCGTCATTCAAGCGCCGTCGGTCTTTGCAGGACCTCACATTGCTGAGCGGCTCAACGTATGCTCACTTGAAGCGGCGTGGTCTGTTACGCACGCTCACCCGTTCACCGCGTGTGCGCAGATTCCGTTCTTTGTGGCGTTCACGATGCCGTTCACTCGCACTCGAGCATATCCCAACCCATTCGCCACGACCGACCTGCCACTCGGTCAGGCGTACAACTACATGTCTCACCTGATGGTCGAGCAGGCATTGTGGCACGGTGTCCGTGGCCAGATCAATCGCTGGCGAGTCAAGGACCTCGGCCTGAAGCCGATTCGACTCGGTGAGGGAGTCACCAGCCTGTTGGCCAAGGTGCCGTATTTGTACTGCTTCTCGCCGGCCGTGGTGCCGAAGCCACCGGACTGGCCGCACTGGGTCCACGTGACTGGCTATTGGTTCCTCGATCAAATGAACCAAACGGGCTTCGAGCCGCCGAAAGGTACCACCGCGGCCAAGGTGCGCGCGGCTCTTGAGCTGGGGCATGTAGTACTCACGCACGCACGCACGCACGCACGCGACCCGGCGCATCGCAAGACCTTGTGGAGTTCATCCAAGCCGGCGATCCGCCAGTGTACATTGGATTCGGCAGCATCGTTACCGATGACCCTGCTGGTCTGACGCGCATCATCGTCGATGCCATCAAGGCCACGGGCTATCGTGCCATTCTGGCCAAGGGCTGGGGTCTTGGTGACGAGGACACGGTCGAGATTCCATCGGACTGCATCTTTCAAATCAAGAGCTGCCCACACGACTGGCTCTTCTCGCAAGTGCGCGCCGTGTGCCACCACGGAGGCGCTGGCACCACGGCAGCGAGTCTGCTTGCCGGTCGGCCGACGATGATTGTCGGCTTCTTCGGCGACCAGTTCTTTTGGGGTCAACGCGTGCGCGACCTTGGAGCCGGTGTGGCGCTGCGCGCGAGTACCTTGACGCTCGAGAGCTTTACAGCAGGCCTCCGTACCATCGTTGAGGATACCAACATGGCAGTACGTCTCTCTCTCTCTCTCTCTCTCTCTCTCTCTCTCTCTCGTTGTCGCATTCTGTGCGGGACACTCACTGTAACACTTTTGATGTCACACCAGAAAAAGGCCAAGGAAATCTCGCGCGTACTCCGGAGCGAGCATGGCACGCAGGTGGCGGTCGACGTGATCCACAGCCACATTGCCGAGTTCGAGAAGAACCAGCGCATCTCCGAGAGCTCGGAAGCGATTGCGGCAAGCATTCGTGGACAGCCAGGTCTCGGTAGCGTCGCGCCAGCGTCGGGACGGTTGATGACTCGCACCACGTCGCCAGGTTCGTCGCCTGGTGTCTCGGGGCCGCCACCGGATCTGGTGCAGTAGGCCGTGGAGAGCACCATCACAACATGTACATAGCAGCAAGAAGACGATGGCAACAACAAGCAAGCAGGCAAGCAAGCATCGAGTTCAAGTACAGAGTTCATTGTTGTGGAGAGAGTGCGAGAGGGGCCAGCGCTTCAAGCGCCACAAGCCACAAGGTGGTCGACGTGCAGTAGCCGACGGTCGAGTGTGGAGGCAGTGCATCGAGATGTAGAAGGCATGATCAAGCGAGGAAAATTGGAGGTGGTGGTTGTTGTTGTGGTGGTTGTTGACGACGACGATCGAACAAGAGCCAGCGGGGATGATATGCTTTCGACAAGTGAGTGGGCGGGATGGACGGGCAGTAGGACGAAGAGCGAGTGGCCGGTGGTTGGCACGACGCATGGATATGAACAAGGCGGCAAGAGGCAGCAGCGATATGGGTGCAGTGGAGGAGAGGTCGACGCATCATCACTTGACGACCTTGAAGTTGTAGCCGAACACGATGCGGATGCGCTCCCAAAAGTGCGTACGCCAGCCGGCACGCGTGCGCTCGTAATCGTCGGACGGGATGCCGCGGTGGTCGAGCGTCAGGCGCGCACCGCTGGTGATGGGCTCGATCGAGATCGAGAGCTTCGAGTAGTGGTTGGCGGGCCAGTCCTGGAAGCGCCACTGCTGTATGATGGTCTCGTTGGGCACCATCTTGGTGTTGGTGCCGGTGATCGAGTTGTTGAAGAGCGAGAACGAGGCGCCGTTCTCGGGCGACACGTCGGCGGCGCTCTGCGTGTAGACCGACACACGAGCGCGGTCGGTCAGGCACTGGAAGATGTCACTCGGCGACGCGGCGAACTCGATCACGCTCTTGTACGACTGGGTCGCGACGCCGCCACTCGATGCCGAGGCCGAAGAAGGCGTCGACGAGCTCTTGGCTGGAGCAGCGGCGGCGGCAGCGGCAGGAGCGGCGGTGGCGGCGGCGGCAGGAGCGGTGGTTCGCTCTTCTGTCGGTGACGCACGAGCAGGCGATACGGTGCGAATCTCCGAGTACTCTGTGCGGGGCGTTCGTCAGTTGCAGGCAAGCAGAAGGCAGGCACGCGAAGGTAGGAGCAAGCAGGAGGCTGGCTTGGTTTGGCGGAGAGGACAGAGGACTTGATGATGATGATGGTGGTGGTGGTGGTGGTGACGTACGCGCAGCAAGCGCCGCGAGGAACTCTCGTAGCTTCTCACGCACGGCGACGATGCCCTTGGTGCGCACGAGTTGCTTGGTGGCGTCGGAGGCAGAGTCGGTGGCCGACACCGAGTACTCGAGCTCCTCGAGCTTGGTGTCTTGCTGGAGCTCGAGCAGCTCGAGCTCGCCCGACACGGGCGTGCCGCTGGCATCGGTGCCCTTCCACACGAGCTTGAGCGTGAGGTCGAAGAAGAACAGGTTCTTGCCCTTGCGGTTGCAGTACACGACGTCGCCCTCGAGCTTCGATACTTGCGTGATGCGCACCGACGACGAGCCGCCGCTGTCGCCGAGTAGCTCGAGGTTCACGAGGCCATTCTTGAGCCAGGCGTGCGCCCACGACGTGACGTTCTTCTCCTCCCTACCGTGTGCAAGAGAGTGTCAGCTTGCGAGATCCACAGGCGAATCAGCGTGAAGGACAGACGCACCAGTGCCAGCCAGATACGTTACGACCCGATGATCCGAGGTCCTCGACGATCCACCGAGAGTCACCCTCACCAATACGCGCCATCTCACCAAATCAATGACAACTCTAGAGCCAATCAACGCGAGAGAGAGACAGAGAGATAGATAAACTTCCCTCACACTCCACGAGAGAGAGAGAGTAGCAAGGTAGCAGACGATGCGAGCGCGAGCAAGCGAACAAGCAAACAACGAGAGTGAGATCGAAAGAGATCGATGGATCAACAAGAAGCAGCAGCCACGTCAGCAAGTTCACCAGTAAACGCAACAGCGAGCGTAGTCGATTTCCTTAGCGCGAGCTTATTGCAGTTATTTGCTTTACGCTGTGGCTGTTGGCTCCTCGCTCGATCTCGATTGCTGCGATTCGAAGGTCAATCGTCAGCTCCCCTGCCCGCCCACGCACCGCGTAACCGCACACCCACCCGTAACCACACACACACGCCCCCGTAACACCCCCGACCGGTCGCACAACCAGGCTGAGCGATTGGTCGGCTCGAACCAGGCAGCTCGGTTTAGGAAGAGTAGCGAGAGAGAGAGAGATCGTTGATATCGTAACTCGCACAACCGACAACTGAACTAGAGCGAGCGAGCGAGTGACATCTATCTATCGCGTGAAGGGCACGCGGGTGTCGAGTCAGCCAACGAACAAGGAACCCACATACATACATACATACATGGCTGCCTCGACGCTTGAAGCCGCCATCTCCGAGATACAGCGACTCTCTGGCGAGATCGAACGAGAGCGCGAGCACTCACTGGTACGCACGCACTCACGCACGAGAGAGAGGGAGATATCTCGAGTTCGTTTGAGAGATGGGGAGCTTGGTGGTGATCGTGTACCGTACGTAGAGAGCACTCGTGCCAGGGCTGGAACGCTCTCCGACGAGCAATGCCACGATCAAGCTCGAGGAGCTGTTGTATCTGCTGCGCGAGCGACAGGCTCTCAAGGCCTCGATACAAGCAGCCGAGGTACGTCGGGAACCTCGCTCGCCACACAACCACACAGTTATGCACATACGCGCTCGTTCTGACGACACATCGATCCTAGAGCGAGAGAAGCGAGCGCAAACAGAAGCGTCGTATGCAACGAGCGATGCAGAAGGCGGCGCACATGTCGTTGCAGCCGTCCGCCAGCGTGTATGGCTCGATGTCGGCCGACTCGACGTCGGCGCAGGGCGTCACTACTGCTGCTGCTGCCACCAACTCGACCGACCTCCGAGTCACGAGCTATATCAACGGAGTACGTGATCACTCGTACCATCGATGCTGACAGTTGCTCCAATGCTCATTCGATTGATGAACGAATGAACCAATCGCGCATCTCTCTCTCTTGCGTCTCTTGCGAATACCGAAGGCTCACTTGAACGATACACACCCCGATGTCGCTATCCATCTCGTCGAGATACTGCCTAAACTATTAGGCCAACTTCGCGAGCAACGAGTACGTTTTGCGCGAGTGTCCCCCCGTCGTCGTCGTCGTTGTCCATATCACGCAATCTCGCGCAATCCACTCAGCATTGTACAATGGCGGAGGCGATTATGATGCTAACAACAATGATGATGATGATAATGATAACGATGATGGTGGTGGATGATGATGATGATGATGATAGATTGTACCTCTACCACAGAAACAAGTGATTATGACTCTACAAGGCCCAGCGTATAGCTCGACCGATGTCGTTGTATGTATCGCGATGGTTGCTTGATTCATTCATTCATTCATTGATTCATTCATTCTAACGCCTCCGCCGGCGGTGGCACTGGTATAGACCTATCCACCATACGCGTGCTGTCGAGTCGTATCGACCTATCCAGTGTTTGTCGGCAAGCCGTTTCGAGAAGGCGATCCGATCTCGGAGACCTACGTCGTCAAGTTCTTTGAGACTCAGACGCTTATCGTCGTTACAGAAGGTAACACTCACACACACACACACACACACACACACACACACACACACACACACACACATC